>VOFI01002854.1_pt1 | contig 48853 bp, 42 predicted proteins | sample 5384131 | NCBI WGS metagenome assembly VOFI01 (sample SAMN12384728, study PRJNA508395) | human gut metagenome | isolation source: healthy gut H | host: Homo sapiens
TCGGTGTCGCAAGTACAATCTGATCTTTTAGAAGTAAGATACACATACATTTCTCATGATTGGTACGGATACTCCTATTCCAAGATTCTAGCTTCAAATCTTAAGACCGACTGATTACCTGACTGCTGTCTCCCCTTCCCAACATACGATAATCGATCTCAGGATATTTAAGTCTGGTCTGTTTCAAAAATCCTCGAAGAATATAATTCCCCCTGAACTGATGAAGCAAAGAATCGTTACAGTTCCTTTTACTTTTGCTTCCGTCTTATTCAAATGTGCCAGTGCCTCATTTTCCTGTCTCCAGAAGCCTGACTGCATATGGATAAAACAGAACTCCCTCTTCTGACACAACATCTTTTGTTGATCTAACCAAAAGCTGGACTCCCAATTCCACTTCCCAATTGCTTGATATGAGTACTGATTGTCGGCTGTGAGACGAATGCTTTTTTGCAAAGAACAGAAAAGCTTTTTTACAGTTGACAACATTAATAAAACTTCTTATGTAATCCAATCTCATTATTCTCTTTTTTCCTCTTTTTCCCCATGTCTTTTTCTAAAAAATGCCTTCTTTAATTTCAAGAATGCCTCCCGGCATTCTTGTGCCGCGCACCTCTGCAAGTCTATTACACTCCGTTTCGGCGCAAAACCACATTGTCCACCGGACAATGTGCGCCCTGCCGGAGGTATATTATATCAGCTGGGGGATTGACTCCCCAGCTAATATATATTTTAAATCTCCTCGTCTCAAATGTCGAATTGATAGTTTTCATAGTTTTATTGAATTTTTCTATACTTTATTAACGTTTCCAATAGATTTTCTTTTTATTTATCAAGATTATTGATATTTATCTATTTCATTTTCTATCTGCTATTATAATCACAACCTAAAAATAATTAAATTATGACATGAAAAATCCCACATTTCTGTGGTTTGTATTGATTTTTTTATTTTTTACAAGTGTGAAGACCGGTTTGCATTTTTCCAATGCCATCTTTAACTTTTACGCTTATTCTAAGATTATTCTAAAATTCTCGCGAAATCGTCTAAAAACTTCTTTTTTCAGGTTGTTACTGTCTGCACTTTTTTAGTGTATAATATAAACATCAACTATCTCCTGATGGGATATGCCTCAGCATAATACACATAAAGGAGAAGCCTAAGCCATGGTAAATTTATTAACTGGCCCTAAAGGCAGCGGAAACACAACAACATGATCGAGCAGGCAAATGCTGGCGAAAGCACGTAAAGGTAATGTTTCTATTTGGGAAAGACTGCTATTGTACCGCAAGTGTTGCATTTGATATCCGGTGTCACCTCTTAGGTATGGATGATTTTCCATCTATTACGAATACCGATGAGTACATTGGTTTTTTATATGGAATGTATAGCTCCTCAACCACGATATTGAGTGCATTCCTTTATCGATGGTATTTTTAAAACACGCAGAATTTCCATTGAGAATATTCCAGGATTTATTGACCGTCTGAAAAAACTCTCCAGGAATGCGGTATCAAGTTTTATGTAAGTATCAGCGCAGAAAAAGCAGAATTAAAGGACATTAATTTGGATGTATCTTTTTTAAATTAAATGGATCAAATAATGAAACAAGCGGACAGTCTATCTTAAAATAGGCTGTCCGTTTTTATGCATATTTTCTACAACGAATGAGAAGGTAACAAAATACTATGAGCGATAACAATTCAGGAATCAAAGCATCAAAAGACGCCAGATGGCAAAAAGGCCTGTTCGCAGACAATATATATGGCATCAGTCAGACGCAGAAAAGGAAACGCGCCGCAAGGCCGCTGGAGGCATGTTATGTGCAGTCTGGTCTGGGCAAGGATTTATCCTTTGGCACAATATATGGCATCAGTCATCTGTTGCATAAACATACTGACACGAAAGAAGTCGCTAAGACTTCCCAGAAGCAGACAGCCAAAAAAGGACACTTCGTACTTCCAAAGAAAAATTGACACTTCTGCTGTAAAAAATGGCAGGAAGAGGCGAGCTTCAGGTAGACCACCAGCTGGACAGTGTAGAACAGCGACAGTTGTTCTCTTCGGTAGGTCAAGGCAAGCTGATTAGATTGTATTACGACTTGTTCAGAGAATACAACATCAAGGTGGGACAAGTATTGACCATGAAGGAAAATTTCCTCGCCAAGGAACAATACCAGAACCAAAAGGCTTGTATGGAACTGATGTTGGAGAACGGCGTGCTCCCTATCGTGAATGAGAACGATACCGTGTGCCTCACCGAATTGATGTTCACCGATAATGACGAGTTGTCAGGCTTGATAGCCAGGATGCTGAATGCCGATGCCCTCGTCTTGCTCTCCAATGTAGATGGCATCTACAATGGCGACCCTTCCCTACCAACCTCTCGCATCATCCCTTCGGTATATTACGACAGAGACGTGAGCGAGTATGTGAGTGACGAGAAAAGCAGCCATGGCAGAGGTGGTATGATCTCCAAGTTGAAGACCGCACAGGATGTAGCCAATGCGGGCATCAAGGTCATCATCGCCAACGGTAACACGCCCAACATCCTCATCGACTTGAAGGAGCATCCCATGGAAACCTTACATACAGAATTTGCACCAAAGGCCTCAAATATAAATCTATATTTGGGGCCTTGCCCCCTTTTATCTGACATAGGGCTTGTCACGAGTAATCGGATGGTGCCATCCCTTTCATCTTCTTAAACACCTTTGAGAAATAATTAGGGTCAGAGAAGCCACAAGCGTATGCTGTCTCCGACACATTATAACCCTCGGAAAGCATGTGGCAAGCACGTTCTATACGCTTATGACGGATATAGTCACCCATAGAGATTTTCATGAGGCTCTTCATCTTGGTATATAAGAGACTCTGGAAATGCCCATACTAGAAGTGATGTCGTCTATGGAGAAATTAGCATTTTCCAAGTTTACTTCCACCATATCGCTAATGCTCGTGACAAAGTCCTTGTCCAGTTGTGTCAATGTATTGTTGGCTTCAATGGCCTCCTTGCCTCCCTCAACGATCTTCTCTTGGCGATTACGCACCAATCGAAGGATATTATCAATCTGATAACATAGGGCAACAGGGTCAAATGGCTTGGAGATATACACATCCGCACCATCCTTGTAACCGCTCTTGATGTCATCAGGGTCGCTCTTGGCAGTCAACAGAATGACAGGAATATGCGATGTAGCCATATTACCTTTCAGCATGTTGCAAAGTTCATTACCTGTCATCCTAGGCATCATCACGTCTGATACCACCATTTCAATGTCCTGTCGAGAGATGGCAATATTCCAAGCCTCCTGTCCGTCTTTCGCCGTAACGACATGATATTCCTTGCCCAACAAATCAGCCAAGAACTTCAACATGTCCGCATTATCCTCCACAACCAATAAGGTATGCATGCCTTCGCCAACTTCTTTTTCTTTTGAAAGCTGTGTCACAACACCATCTTGGGAATCTACACTCAAAGGCTCTGCCTTGCTGACATAATCCTTCACGGTAACCAATTCTTTGTCAGATGAGATCTTGTCTTTTTCAGTAAATGCGTCTTCTGCCACATCAATCCATACCGTGAAAGTACTACCCTTTCCCAATTCACTATCTACAGCAACACTACCCTTATGAATCTCTGCCAAGCGACGAACCAAAGACAAGCCGATACCCCAGCCTTTACTATTGGCATTAAAGCCACGCTTGGTTTGATAATATCGCTCAAAGATATTAGCGATTTCTTCTTTCATGATGCCAATGCCCGTGTCGGCGACTTCCATCTTCAGGAACAAGTCGGGAGACTCTAGCTTCCGCACCATCTCCGCCCCAATGGTAATGACACCACCAGTGGAAGTAAACTTCATCGCATTCGACATCAAATTGTTGAGGATATGCTCTATATAAGAAGGTGAGAACCATCCATCCTCACCATTATCAATGGTATGAATCTCCAGTTTGAGCTGTTTTGCGGAAACCACCTCCTTGAAATTGGCAGCCACCATGGCTACAAATTCCACAGGATTGCCTTGTTGTACATAAAATGGGAAGTTGTCGGACTCTATCTTGTTGAATGTCACCAACTCATTGATCATGTGCTCCATCTTGGTAGCATTACGTATCGCCATATCGAGCGAAGTCTTAGCCTCATCACTGAGTTGTGAGACGGCAATCGTCTTCAAAAGGGGCTTTAATCAGTGCCAACGGCGTCTTCAACTCATGAGAGACCATCGTAAAGAAGTTGGACTTCATCTTATCCACCTCCTTCACCTTTTCCTTCTCCAAACTCACATACTTGATTTCCGCCTTTTCCTTCATTCGCATATTATAGAAAGCGATAGTTCCAATAGCTACACCACACAGAAGAAGCAAATAGATGAATATCGCTAGATTGGAGCGATAGAACGGAGCCTCAACAACAATATCCAAGACCCGCTCACTCATGTTGTCTTCTTTCATGATGCCATTGTTGGCCCTTACATGGAGGCGATAGTTGCCTGGCTGAAGCAGATAACCATTAAATCGGTGCTCCGTACCCACATCTCGCCAATCCTTGTCTATGCCATCCACCTTAATCTGATACCTCACATTCTCCATACAGCCTGGCATGACGACACCATATTCTATGGAGAACGACTTTGCCTGGTCATAGCTCAAGACGATCTCGTCGGTACAGTCTAGGCGAGTCTTGAGTGGGGAGTCTTCACTTGCCACACTCATGAGCTTGTTGTTGATGTAAAGCTGCTTGAAATGTATTTGATAATGAATGGCCTTATCCACTATCTTTTGAGGATAGAAAGTTAGCAGTCCATCAAAGGTACCCATCATCATAAAGCCCCCGTGGAGAGTAATAAGATGAGGTAAAGTTAAACTGATTGACTGGTAGCTCTGCATTCGCAGAAAAAAGCAACGCGTGCTTCCATCCACGAGATGATAGCGATAGAGACCGCGATCCGTACCAATCCACAAACAATGATTGGCATCCTCGACAATGCTGCAAATCGTGCATTCCTGCGGAAGTCCACAAGAAGCATGCTTTATCTTCTGCTTGTCGTTAACATTTAGATAAAACATTCCGCAGTTGTTGGTGCCAATCCAAATTCTCTTTTGAGAATCTTCAAATACGACGATAATATAATTATCCGTCAACCCACAATGGCTTTCCTTACTGTAGCATATCACCTTGCCATGGTCTATGCAGAAAAGGCCATAAGAAGTAGTTGACGCCCACAAGCGATGCTTGCTATCCTCAAAAAGCGAATAGATGAACACATGGTCAAGAAGTTGATGACCTATCTTGCGGAAGACATTGTACTTGGCATCATAATAGCGTAGACCATCCATGGTAGCGACCCAAATCCTACCATTCGAAGTCTTACAGACATCAAAGATTCCCGCCGATGTGATGCCATTCGTATAAAAATATTGCGAATATTGATGTGTTCCTAATTGATAACGGAACAATCCATTGAAGCGTGAGCCTATCCACATGTCACGAGACACAGGGTCATAATAAAGACTATGCACATTGGAACCTAGCGTTGGGATGCTCGTAAAAGGAGTAAAGACATGGTTCTGCATATCATAGATGAAGACACCATTATCCTCAGTAGCAATCCAAATCAATCCGCCCTCCGCCTCAACTATTGAGCGAGGAATACGTGCATTGAATGCCCCAGGTTTGCCATTGGCATAATCATGTATAAACCAAGAGTTGCGCTTGACCAAGTAATCCACGCCTCCGAAATAGGAGCCAATCCAGATATTATCCTCCTTGTCCGACAAGATACTATAGATAGCATTATCCGTCAAACTGTTCGACTTATTAGGCTCTTTTTGATTCTCTCTATATGCCCATCAGGAGCAATCACGGCAATACCCTTCTCCGTGCCTAGCCAGATGTTATGGCGCTTGTCCTCGGTGATGGTTCGCACAATTCCTCCCGTGAGCCATTTCGCTTCATACTTCACTTCCTTACCAGTGGCAAGAGTGACGCATGCCAATCCCCATTGTCACATCAATCCACAAGCGTTTTGACGAGAATCCACATTGGCTTGATGGTGTTTAACTCTATGCTCGAATTTCCCAAACCATCCAATTTGTGAAGAGTTTTATCTTGGATAGCGTTGCATTAAAAGAAAAAAAAGACAGCCTTGTTGGTAGATACAAAGATATTACCCTTACCGTCCCTTGCCATGGCGATGGCTCCATAGTTGAGAGACGGATAAACGGAGAAGCATCCGTTTTCTTGTCATAGACAAAGAGCTTGTCATCCGTTCGGTTCGATTTGACCAGACTAGACAGAATTACCCATATCCAAGACGATATTACCCATGATGGCTTAAAATATTATGTACTTTTTGCAATCGAAATTAACAATCTAATTATTTATAATTGGATTCTTGAATGTGATTATTAGCGGCAGCGGTGCCGCTGCACTCGTCTGCCGAAAACGGCCCCGAGACTGGCGGAACACAGGGCGTACAACAGGCCGTACAGCCTGCGGTGAAGCAGATTAGAGGCTTTATCGGCGATGAAAATGGCGACCCCATAATCGGTGCAACAGTGCTCGAAAAGGGCAAAACTAACGGAACCGCCACCGATGTTGACGGAACTTTCACGCTGAATGTGCCGTCAAACGCCACGCTCGTTGTCTCTTACGTGGGTTACAAAACCAAGGAGGTGCGCGTGAACAACCGTTCCTTCATAACTACAGGCCTTATTCCCGAGGGGAGAAATCGCTCAATGAGGTGGTTGTAGTCGGTTTCGGCAAGCACGAAGAAAGAGTCACTCGTGGGTGCCGTTCAGGCCCGTAAAGCCAGAAGATTTGAAGATGACTTCAAGCTCACTGACTACTTCGTTTGCGGGCAATGTACCCGGAATAATCGCCCGTCAGACCACTGGCGAGCCAGGCTATGACCATGCCGAGGTTCTACATTCGCGGCATTTCTACCTTCGGTTCCAACACTCAGCCGCTCATAATCCTTGACGGAGTGGAGATTAACAGCACCATGCTCAACAACATTCCGCCTGAGTCTATAGAGTCGTTCTCGGTGCTGAAAGACGCCACGGCAACCTCTCTTTACGGCTCGCGCGGTGCAAACGGCGTGATCATCGTAAACACCCGTGCGGGTCAGGCATCAGAGAAGATGAAGCTGAACATACGCTTTGACAACACCTTCTCAATGCCTACGGCCGTTCAGGACATGGCCGACGGACCCACATACATGCGGATGTTCAACGAAGCAAGCAAGAATGATGCCCGCGTGGCAGGCTCTACTTATGAGCAGCCCGTACTCTGACGAGCGCATTCAGAACACGATAAACCACGCCAATCCTTACCTCTTTCCTGACGTGAACTGGTACGACATGCTCTTCAAAGACTTTGCCTCGAACCAGAATCTCAACATAAACATGAAGGGCGGAACCCGTTTCATTGACTATTTCCTAAACGCAGGCATTTTCTATGAGAACGGAATAATGCGCCAACCCAAAGAGGCGCAGGCGCTCGACGTGGGTATGCGCAGCAAGAAATACTTGTTCCAGAGCAACGTTTCGGCCCGTCTCACACCAACAACTAAAGGTGTCTCTGAACATGAATACGCAGCTTTTTTCTATCACGGACCAAAGGCTTCAACGTCAAACCTGTTCAATTATTCAATGACGGTTAATCCTGTAGCCTTCCCGGCTACGCTTCCCGCCGAGGAGGGAGACACATTTGTGCGTTACGGAAATGTCACACGGCAGGGTGTAGGCGGACTTTTCAACAATCCGTATGCCGAGCTTAGCAGCGGCTACACTGAGCGCAACTACGTTTATTCAACCACCGCTTTCAGCGTGGATCAAGACTTGAAGTTCATTACTCCTGGACTTAAAGCCAGTGCTTTGGCATCTTTCTACAATTACAGCTTCAACTGGCTTGACCACTGGATTGTGCCTTTCTACTACAAAGTGGGCGATGGCTACACGCAGAATCCCGACGGTTCATTCAACTACACCACCGAGTCGATAGGTACACCGGGGCAGCCCTACCTGCAATCAAACTCAGGACGCGACCCGACGGAGAGCGTATGGTCGCTTCAGGGTACTCTTGACTACGCCCGTACCTTTGGTAAACACGACATCGGAGCCACTTTTGTGTACCACATGAAGGAAACCAAGAAGGTGGCAAACGGCGGAACCGAGTATGACCTTCTGCCTTACCGTGAGCAAGGACTGGCAGGCCGTCTTACCTATAACTACGACCACCGTTACCTGCTTGAGGCCACTTTTGGTTACAACGGCTCCGAGAACTTCATCAGCGGGCAGCGTTTCGGCTTCTTCCCCGCAGTGGCTTTAGGCTGGACAATATCAAACGAGACCTTCTTTAAACCACTCAAAGAGGTGGTTAACAACTTAAAGTTGCGCGGCTCTTACGGCCTTGTTGGCAATGATGCTCTCTCTGAGAGATTCCCATACGTAACCACTGTTGACATGAGCGGAAAAGGTGGATGGTGGATTGGTGACGGTTACGTGAACAACGCGGTGCCGGTTGTGACAAAGTATGGTAATTCTTTCGCCACATGGGAAAAGTCAAAGAAGTTCAACTTCGGTGTTGACATGACATTGTTCGGTGGTCTTGACCTTACTGTAGATGTGTTCAGCGAGAAGCGAACAGGCATTTTCATGCAGCGTCAAGCACTTCTTTCTGCCGCAGGTTATGGCTCCCGCACTGCCTTACGCCAATATCGGGCGGTTAAGAACCATGGCGTTGACGTTAGTGCAAGTTATCAGAAAGCGTTTAATAAAGACTTTACAGTGCGGCTGAACGGCAGTTTTACTTATGCCCACAATGAGATTACGAATGTTGATGAGCCTGCAAACATCGATTCTTACTACTCCCGCGTAGGTCATCCTATAAACAGTATCCGTGGTCTTATTGCCGAGGGTATCTTCACTTCGCAGGAGGAAATAGACAATGCTCCGGTGCAAAACCTGGGCTCTACTCCTGTTGTTGGTGACATAAAATACAAGGACCTGAACGGTGACAGAACTGTTGATGCCAGCGATTACACTACAATCGGCCACCCCGAAATACCCGAAATAATCTACGGATTAGGCGGAACCGTGAAGTACAAGAAGTGGGATTTGTCATTGTTCTTCCAAGGTTCGGGCAACGTAAGTCTGCTTATGAGCAACATACAGCCTTTTGTCGACAAGTCAGGCGATGGTATGAACATTGCAAAATACATTGTTGACAACCACTGGTCGGAGGAAAACAATGTGGCAAATGCCGCTTATCCGCGCCTGTCAACCACGTATGTGCAGAACAACGTGGTGCCCAGCACGTTCTATTTGCGTAACGCCAGCTACCTCAGACTGAAGAATGCCGAGCTGGGTTACACCTTCACGCCGTGGCTACGGGCATACGTAGCGGGCACAAACCTGCTGACCATTTCGCCATTCAGCACCTGGGACCCTGAAATGGGAAGCGGAAACGGACTGAAATATCCTATCCAGCGCACAGTGAAAATTGGAGTTCAGTTCAATTATTAAGCAATTTTAAACATTTAAGAAATGATACTTAACAACATAAAATACTTCGTTCTGACGGTTGCAGCGGTAGCTTTTGCCTCGTGCGACTATCTTGACGTGGTGCCCGAAGGCACTCCCACGACAGACGATGTTTACAAAACGCAGACGCAAGCCGAGAAGATGGTGATTGGCTGCTACAAGGAAATACCTAATTACTTTCATCCCCAACAGTTCCCGGATGCCACCGGAGCCGATGAGTTCATTGTGGGTTACAGGGGTACAACCCGCTGGTTTCACTATAAAAGTCTGATGAACGGACAGGAGTCACCCAGCAGTACGTACTACGGATTGTGGAGCAACAACGCCGCAAGTTATCCTACCGGTGCGGTTAAAAGGATATCTGGGGTGCCATTCGCAACTGTTACAACGTGTTGAACAACCTTGACCGCGTGCCAGGACTTACAGAGGAGAACAAGAATCACTGGAAAGGTGAGGCCCTGTTTCTCATCGCTTATTATCACCAGATAATGCTTGAGTACTACGGACCGATATTCCTCATCAAGTCGGAGGAAAGCTCTTCAATGTCAACCGAGCTAATGCGCAGTCCTTACGATGAGTGCGTGGACTTCATTGCCGAAAAGTATGATGAGGCCGCAAAGCTGTTGCCGGCAACTCAGAGCAGCGGAAACCGCAACCGCGCAACTGCCGCAACCGCTCTGGGGTACAAGGCGCGGCTGTTGCTTTACGCAGCCCTCACCACTTGTTAATGGTGACACGGAGTTCTACTCTGACTTTAAAAACCCTGACGGAACGCCGCTCATAAACCTCACCTATGACCGCGAGAAGTGGAAAAAAGCTATGGATGCCGCCGAAGCAGCCATAATCTACTGTGAGGCCAACGGCTATAAACTGTACGGTGGTACCACGACCGACCCCGTGCAGGGTGCCCGCAACTATCACTCGGCCTTTGTCGGTGACAATGCTGGAGGCTTTAACAACTGGGACGAGATTCTGTTCGGTCTTGCCGACCAGGGCACAATCAGCTATTGTATCAAGACTATTGCACCGCGTATAGGTTTCACCAAATACAGTTCAAAGGGCTTCCGTGGTTATATGGTGCCCACTTGGAGCTGTGTGCAGCGTTATTTCACCGCCAAGGGACTGCCTCTTGCCGATGACCCCGACACCAAAAACCTGAATCCGGAGACGATTGTTGACGCACCGTGGTTCCCAGGTGAGAAGACATCAATCATACATGTGAACCGCGAACCGCGCTTCTACGCATCTGTGGGTTACGATCGTGGCCCCTACGAGGTACAGAACGGAACCATGATGCTGAAATGCCGGCGCGGTGAACCCCAGCAGGATGACGGCATAGTGAAGAACGAATATCAGTCGAACAACGGTTACTATTGTCAGAAATGGGTGTCGAAATTTGACTCGTATGATAATGTCAAGGACAAGATAACCTACAACAAATGGGTCTTCCCTTACCTGCGCATGGCAGAACTTTACCTCGACTACGTTGAGGCCGACTTTGAATACAACAAGAAACTCAGCGCAAAGAGTCTGGCGTACCTTGACAAAATACGTGCGCGCTGTGGACTTCCGACCTTTGAGAAGTCATGGAGCTATGCCGGCGGAATACCGGCCGACGAGGCGAAACTGCGCAGCGTGATTCACGATGAACGCTCAAACGAGCTTGCAATGGAGGGCCGCCGCTTCCACGACATACGCCGCTGGAAGATTGCCGAGAAGGAAATCAACCCCAAAGAGAAGTCATGGACGCTGTCAGGAAAGACCGCCGAAACCTTCTACAAGGTAACGGACATGGAGGACGGAAGTGAGATTGACCGCTCACAGTTCAAGGCTCCGCGCAACTATTGGCTGGCAATTCCTCTTGACCAGATACAGATTGACCACAACCTCGTACAGAATCCGGGGTACTAAATGTGCTGACACACTGCTTAATTAGTATTTGACAATTAGCAATTAGAACCTTTGCCGCTTGTTTCTTTTTCGGGGGACCGGCGGCAGAGGTCTTGGCCGTAAAGAATACGGAATTTTCGGGACCCAATAATAGCCCTTGTGCAACGTGTTGATATTCAATATGTTGCAAAAGTTCATGTTTTTTTTGTGAAAACAATGGGTTTTGCAAAAAATAGAAGTATATTTGGCATCTGTAAAAGGAGTAAAACTTTAAAAAACAACTTTATAAAAATGAAAAACAGATTAATGATTCTTGCCGTGACGCTCATGGTGTTTTGCAGCGCACAGGCACAGACACGGGTCATTGCACACCGTGGTTACTGGAAGACGGAAGGCTCTGCCCAAAACAGCATAACGGCTCTGCTGAAGGCTGACTCCATCGGCTGTTACGGCTCGGAGTTTGACGTGTGGATTACGAAGGACAATCACCTGATTGTATACCACGACCCTAAGATTGATCCTTACATGATTGAGCAGACCGATGCAAAGACCCTCACGGCGCAGAAACTGAAGAATGGAGAGCATGTTCCTACTCTTGGGCATTTTTGAAGGCTGCCAAAAAGCACACAACGCTGAAACTGATACTCGAGCTGAAACACCATTCAACACCTGAACGCGAGGACCTTGCAGCCGAAAAAATTGTAAAAATGGTGGAACGGATGAAGCTGCAGAACCGTGTGGAGTACATAACTTTCTCGGCAAACGCACTGCGCACGCTGCTGAAAAAATGCACCCAAAGGGCACTCCCGTCTATTATCTGAACGGTGAAATGACACCCTCACAGCTTAAAGAACTGGGCTGCGCCGGACTTGACTATCACTATGACGTGCTGCGCAAGCACCCCGAGTGGATTGACGAGTGCCACAGGCTGGGTATGAAAGTCAACGTTTGGACCGTGAGGAACACTGACGTCATGAGGGAGTTTGACGGACGTGCCGACTTCCTCACAACCGACCTGCCCGCCGAAGCCCTGAAAGTTGTCAATAAATAGACTGATACAATGAAAATAAAAACATTGCTTTTCTGCATCACAGCCACACTCTGCGGCACGCTTACGGCCAATGCCGCTGATGCCGTGGAGGGACTTTCGGCCTCAATCGCAATAAAGAAGCCTGGCAACAAGGCCGTGAGCCACACTCTGAATTTCATCCGGCAGGAGGTTGAAACAGACGCTTACACACTTCAGGCCTCTGACGGAGAGCTGCCGCTTAACATTGTTCAGACGGTCAGCAACGACGGTTCACGGCGGCGCATAACCGTCAGTCTGACGGCACACAGCAGGGTGTACTTCAACTTTAAAGAGCGGCTCTCAACGGGTTTCAGCCATGACGACTGCCTGTTCTACATGCCAGGATTCTGGTACAGGCGCAATCTGCGCTCGCCTAAGCAGGCCCCCTCGTTTCACACCTCTGACAGTTGGACCGTGCGTGAGGACCGTCTGAGCACTCCGCTCGTGGCCGCGTTCAGCCAGAAGGCGCACCGCGCCGTGTCAGTTGTAAGAATTGACAGTTTCAAACATGATGCTCCAACAACCCGTGAGGAAGGCGAGGTTATTCTGGCAGGCCCCACCAGCATAGGCTACACCGGGTTTGAGAACGTAGGAGGAACCGCTACGCTCAGTTTTGGCTATCCTTACAGCGAGAAACCTTACTCTTACATACGCAAACTCACGCTTGCTCCGCCCGTTGAAGCCTTCGCCATGCTTGACCGCGGTGAGACCATGACACTGCAATGGGAGGTGAACGGACTTGCTGCCGACAGCTTTGCCGACTGCGTGAGTGGGCTTTGGACGTACTCTTACGACACTTACAGTCCGCAGCCAGTGCAGGTTGCTTACTCTGACGAACATATGAAAGAGGTTATGAGCAACTACTTCAAGGAGAGTTTTGTCAAGGCACAGCCATGCTACTACGCCAGTGCCGGAATGCGGGTTGACGACTGTGCCAGTCCAGAACTGGCCGAGGTGGGTTTCGTCGGCCGCACTCTGCTCAACGCTTTCAATGCCCTTGAGTACGGCGAAAGCCACAACCGTACAGACCTGGTAAAGGATGCACGCGCCGTTTTCGACTCTTATCTGCGTTACGGCTTTTCGTTTGCCGGTTACTTCAATGAGGTCATTGACTGCAAAAAGGGCAAGGCCCAGACCTGGCACAGCATCCGCCGTCAGTCGGAAGGCGTGTGTGCGGTGCTTTATTATCTTGACTATGAACGGCGTAACGGACGCCTCCATCCTGAGTGGGAACAGCGCATGAAGAGCATTCTCGACCTGATTGTGCGTCGTCAGAAGGCTGACGGCAGTTTCCCGCGTAAGTTCAATGATGACGGCCGTGTGGTTGATGCCGGCGGAGGAAGCACTCCCTCGGCCACTCTGCCGCTGGTTATGGGCAGCCGTTATTTCGGCAATCACCGCTGGCTCATGGCGGCACGCCGCACAATGGACTACATTGAGAAGGAAATAATAACCCCGTCTGACTATTTTTCATCTACTCTTGATGCTGATTGTGAGGATAAAGAGGCTTCGCTTTACTCTGCCACGGCCGCTTACTGCATGGCTCTTTCCAGTCATGGCTCACAACGCCGTCATTATGCGGAGCTGTGCCGTCAGGCTGCTTATTTCGCACTCTCGTGGTATTACACATGGGATGTGCCCTTTGCCCAAGGACAGATGTTGGGTGACATCGGTCTGAAGACCCGCGGGTGGGGTAATGTTTCGGTTGAGAACAACCATATAGACGTGTTTGTTTTTCGACTTTGTTGACGTGCTGAAATGGCTCTCGCATGAGTTCAAAGAGCCGCGATTCATGGCTTTTTCAAATGTAATCAGCACCTCCATAAGGCAGATTCTGCCCTGTGAGGGCAACCTTTGTGGTGTGGCCAAGGTCGGTTATTACCCCGAGGTGGTTCAACATACCCACTGGGACTATGGCCGTAACGGTAAAGGATTTTACAATGACATCTTTGCACCGGGCTGGACAGTGGCCTCACTATGGGAAATGCTCACATTGGGCCGCGCTGCCCGGTTGATTGAAAGGTGAGTTTCTTTTATTTAAGGTCAACTGGTTTGAAGGTTTAATATGACCGATAGGACCTATAAGACAAATAGGTCTTATCGGTCATATTTAGTACGCTCGGCATGAGCATTGTCTAACGGGTGAAAGTCCTGAGCAAGCCCTAATAGCGGGAATTGCATAGTCAAAGGCAAGGGTGTCCATCGCGAGGTGGAATCTGAAGGAAGCCGGCGACAAACATCTGACCTAACGTACAGAAACTTCATATAAGGCATTTGACCGTGGATAAGATTGCTAATCAAATCAAAGTCCCATAGCTATTCGGAACGGTCGGTGTAAATGAAGTAGGTATAAGATGGAAAGACAATGTCCTTATCCGAGGAGGTCTCACGGACGCTTCAAATAGTTTTTACGAAAGAAGTGGAGTAAAGCTTGCCGTGAGAAGTCAGCAGATGCCATAGTATTGCAATAATCGATAACATTGCATAAAGGGCAGAACCTATATATTAAACGATAGTAATTGAAACATACCTTATGAAGGAAAGAATGCAGAAAACATTATCCCAAGTTAATGGCTGCCCCCAAAGAGATAGGTCGGAAACCGAATGGTATGGGGGAGTGCAGACCTTCATGTGGATGTGTGAAGACAACATCGTGGAAGTACCATTCGACAAGGAACACCTTTTCGAGCAAATCCTTAGTCCTGCAAATCTCAGCCGAGCCTACAAGGCTGTGATGAGAAACAAGGGCTGTGGTGGTATCGACAAGATGTCATGTGAGCAGTTGCTCCCATGGCTCATGACCAACAAGGATGTGCTCATCCGTTCCTTGATGGACGGCTCTTACCGTCCGAACCCAGTGAAAAGGGTAGAAATACCCAAAGACAACGGCAAGATGCGCCTGTTGGGAATACCTACAGTGATAGACCGTGTGGTGCAGCAAGCCATCAACCAAGTACTGTCTCCCATCTATGAGAACCAATTCTCCAAGACAAGCTACGGCTTCCGACCGAGAAGAGGATGCCATGATGCACTGCGTGGAGCGCAAAGGGTAATCAACGAAGGCTACACATATGTAGTAGACCTTGACCTTGAACGCTTCTTTGATACCGTAAATCATAGCAAACTCATAGAAATCCTCAGCCGTACGATAAAAGACGGCAGAGTTGTCAGTCTTATACACAAATATCTCCGAAGCGGTGTAATGAACAAAGGTTTGTTTGAAGCGAGCGAGGAAGGAACTCCCCAAGGAGGACCGCTAAGTCCATTGTTAAGTAATATCATGCTCAATGAATTGGATAAAGAACTCGAACGCAGAGGACTCCCCTTTGTGCGCTATGCCGATGACTCGATGATATTCTGCAAGTCCAAAAGGGCTGCAATGCGAGTAAAGGAGACTATAACCCGATTTATAGAGAAAACTCTATATCTCAAAGTCAACAAGGAAAAGACCGTAGTGTCGTATGTGCGCGGAGTGAAATATCTCGGCTACTCCTTCTATGTAATGAAAGGCAAATGCCAACTCACGGTACATCCAAAGTCCAAAGCTAAGATGAAGTCAAGGTTGAAAGAACTGACAAGTCGCAGCAATGGTGGGGGATATGCCAAGAGAAAGCAAAAACTGAAAGAATACATAAGAGGTTGGGTCGGTTATTATCACCTTGCCAATATGAAAAGTCTTTTACGTAAAACAGACGAATGGTTAAGACGTAGAATACGCATGTGTATATGGAAAGCTTGGAAGAAAGTCAAGACAAAAGTGGCAAACCTCATTAGATGCGGTATCAATAAATACCAAGCATACGAATGGGGTAACACTCGTAGGGGCTATTGGCGAATAGCTGACAGTCCTATTCTAAAAAGGGCGATAGATAACAATAAATTACACTCCGCAGGGTATGCTACTTTAATGGAGGCGTATCTCGAATGGTATCCAAAATAGGAACCGCCGTATGCCGAACGGCACGTACGGTGGTGTGAGAGGTCGGAAAACGAAAGTAGGAAGAAAACTGCTTCGTTTTCCTCCTACTCGATTTTGGATACATATTGTTGGTAAGCATCAGATTTAACTCAAAAAGTTCTAAATTCCGTAAATTTCTCATTGCTAGTCTCGTAGGATTGAACTTCAAGAATGGTAGTTTTACCATCGAAGAGAATACGTTCACCTATTTATATAAGAAATAACTCTAACTATTATACAACTATGTACAGACGAACATTACTTACAGTGGCACTCACAGTTGTCACACTATGTTCCAATGCTCTTGATGTCAAGACGAAGATTAGCATCAAGCAGCCAGGCAATCCTGCCGTCACCTATTCACTGAAGGAGGATGCCGGACAATTGGTATCAGCAAATGGCTCTGCCTTGCCTATCGAAATCAAGCAACAAGTAACCAATGACGGCAAAGACCAAATCTACCAGGTTACGCTGACGGCACGACAAACAGCCTTCTACAACTTCGAAGCCAGCCTCAACACGGGTTTGCCTTCCAATGGCAGCGAGTTCTACTTGCCTGGTTTCTGGTATCACCTAAACCTTCGCTCTCCTAAGGAGGCGCCAGCCTTCCACACCTCGAAGAGTTGGAATTTCAGAGAAGATCGCCTATCATCCCCGATGACCAGCGCCTTCAATGAGAGTGAGAAGAAATCCATAGCCGTCATGCGCTGCCTTGACAGTTCCAGTGAGACCCTGACCACCCATACAGGCGGGGAAGTCATCCTCAGTGGAGAAACCTCCTTTGGGATATCTCGGTTTCGACAGCGAGCACAACGACGTTGCCCTTACCTTTGGTTATCCCTATATAGAGACCCCAAAGCGCTATATCCGAAAACTAACACTTATCGCTCCAATCTTCACATACGCAAAGCTAGAAAAAGGAAAGAGCAAGACCATCTCTTGGAGAATTATCGATGGCTCTGCCAACAATTATGGAGAACATGTAACCAACATGTGGAAGAAATGCTTTGACATCTACAATCCACAACCTCTGACTCCGCTCTTCGGACCAGACGAAATGAAAAAAGGATTATGCAACTATTTCAGACGCTCTTACATAGACCGTTATCCATTGAAATATCATTCAGGACATACATTGCTCACTTATGATTGCAAGCCATATCCTGCCATGCAGATTGGTTTCTGCGGAAGAGTATTGCTCAATGCCTTCAACGCAATAGAATATGGAGAGCAACATCAGGAGAAAGACTTGGTGAACATGGGAAATGAAATTCTTGAGAGTTTCCTACAACATGGTTTTCACCAGTGCAGGCTACTTCTATGACGATGTGAACTTCAACAAGGGTTTCCCTACCGAAGAGAAAGTTGTTCACTCCATTCGTCAACAGTCAGAAGCAGTATATGCCATCCTCTTGTACCTGAAATACGAGAAGAGCCAAGGACGCAAGCATACAGAATGGGAGAATCACATCAAGAAGATCCTGGATGGTTTCATCAAGCTACAGAAGAAGGACGGCAACTTTGCCAGAAAGTTCCACGACGACGGTTCCGATATAGACGCCTCAGGTGGAAGCACTCCTTCTGCCACATCAGCCTTGGTGATGGGCTATCGTTACTTTGGCAAGAAGCAATACCTTGAGGCAGCTCGCCGAACCATCGACTATCTGGAGAAAAACATCATTTCAAAGAGTGACTATTTCTCCTCAACCCTCGATGCCAACTGCGAGGACAAAGAAGCTGCCATATCTGCCGTCACTGCCAACTACTACATGGCATCCGTGACCAAGGGTAAGGAACGTCAACGCTACATCGACCTTTGCCAGAAAGCAGCCTACTTCGCCCTGTCATGGTACTACCTATGGGATGTACCTTTTGCGCAAGGTCAAATGCACGGCGACTTAGGTCTCAAGACCCGTGGATGGGGTAACGTATCTGTAGAAAACAACCACATCGATGTATTCGTCTTTGAGCTGCCTCACATCGTCAAATGGTTGAGTAAGCAAGTGAACGAGCCAAGATTCCAGCAGATCTACGATGTCATCTTCACCTCACTCTCACAATTGATGCCTACCAAGGAGCGCAACTGTGGCATTGCCGTACCAGGCTTCTATCCAGAGGTGGTACAGCACACAACTTGGGACTACGGTATGAACGGCAAGGGATTCTACAACAATTACTTCGCCCCAGGCTGGACAGTAGCATCACTGTGGGAAATGTACTCACCAAACCGTACTGACAACTTCCTCAAAAAATAAGAGGAAGTCCATCATGTATGAATTATCTAACGTTTAAGACCTGCTCAAAAGGCAGTCACTACCAAATACAAAAAGAGAATATGAAAAAGAATTTGTTACTAACAAGCATTGCTCTCATGTCTATTGCATCCGCAATGGCAGAAGGAGCATCGACGCCAAACAAGTATTTTACACATTCTGCAGCCATTCTTCAGCAGAAAGCAACGGCAAGTGGAAAAGTTCTCGACACCAATGGAGAGCCTCTCATCGGCGTAACCATCATGGAAGAGGGGAACACAAAATGGAACTGTAACAGGACTAGATGGCAGTTTTCTCTCAACATGACGAAAAGCAATGCGATGCTTAAGTTCTCGTATATTGGATTCACGGATGTCAAGTTGCCTGCTGCTAACAACCTAACTGTTACCATGAAAGAAGAGCAGAATGCTCTGAATGAAGTCGTGGTTGTAGGTTATGGCACCCAAAAGAAAGTAAACCTTACAGGATCTGTTGTATCAGTAGATCTTGCCAAAGAAACCAACTCCCGTCCTGTCACCACCGCAGCGCAGGCTCTGCAAGGTATGGCTGCCGGTCTCGATATCATCCAAGGCTCAGGAAAACCTGGTGAAGAAAACTTCTCTGTCAACATACGTGGTGTGGGAACCATGAATGATGCCAGCCCATTGGTATTGGTGGATGGTATGGAAATGAGCCTCTCTGAGGTAAACCCAATGGATATTGAGAGTATCTCTGTATTGAAAGATGCTGCCTCTTGTGCCATCTATGGTAACAGAGGTGCCAATGGTGTCATCTTGGTTACCACCAAGAGCGGAACAGAAGGTAAGATCAACCTCAGCTAGTCTGGTCGTTTATCCATCAACTCACCTTCCAAGCTCATTCGTTTCATGTCCAACTATGCCGACTACATGTCTATCGTCAACGAAGCTTGTGAGAATATTGGCACTGCTGGCAAATATCCAGAATCTGTGATCCAGCAATGGCGTGACGCAGAGGCAAATCCAAACGGATTGGCAGAGTCGGGCTATCCTAACTACGTGGCATACCCAAACACAGATTGGTATGACGAGATCTATCAGACCAAGGTGATGCAGGAGCATTCCATCTCTTTGTCAGGAAAAGACACACGCACTCGCTATAACTTGGGCTTGACTTATCTTGACAACCCTGGTATGATTGTACGCTCAGGCATGAAGAGGTACTCCATCAACTTGAAGTTGATTTCAGACGTTACCAATTGGCTTCAGATTGGTGCACAGGTATGGGGTTCTCATTCCGATAAGGATAGAAACAACGTAGATGCATTAAGCAGCTGGGAATTCTTGAAGACCGTACCTGGCATTTATCCTTATTACGATGGCAAATATGGTGGCATCGAGACTTCCATGGAAGATGGAGCCGCTCACAACCCATTATTATTTCTCAATGGCCAAGGCGACAGCTACAAGAAGACGACACATGCCTACTCCACTGCGTATGCACAAATCAAGTTCCTCAAGGACTTTACGTTCAAGACCAACTTTGGATATGATTTCTACAATACACGCCATAAACTGACAGAGGGTAGCAATGAGAGCTTCAGTTTCAGCAGAAACGAAGTGGTTAGCTCTGCCACATCATTGGAGACTTTGGCTGGATACATGTATTATAACCACTACTACAACTGGAAGTGGACCAACACCCTCAACTGGAACCACACTTTCGCCCAAAAACATGACGTAGGTGCACTCGTCGGTTTTGAGGAAGGCAAGAATAGCAATGGTAATACTGATGTAAAGAAGATGGGTATGATAGACCAAACCATCAGCGACCTGAACACCCTGACTTCAGCAGAATACATCAAAGGTTCTTTCACTGGATATACTTATCGTTCATGGTTTGGACGTCTGAACTATGCCTACGATTCTCGTTACCTCTTTGAGGCCAATGCCCGCTATGATGGTTCATCTCGCTTCTCTCCAGACAACCGCTGGGGTTTCTTCCCTTCAGCATCAGCTGGATGGCGTATCAGTGAGGAAAACTTTGCCAAGAATTCTTTCCTCAGTGCATTTGACAACTTGAAGCTCAGAGTATCATACGGTAAGTTGGGTAACTCTTCGGTTGACAACTATGCATACCAATCTTGGTATGAGACTGGTTACACAATCATGGGCGGCAAAAAGGTTCCTCGTTTCTACCTGAACAAGTTACCAAACATGAATGTGACATGGGGGAAACAACCAAGACCTTTAATGTGGGTATAGACTTCGCCACCTTGAACAATCGCCTGTCTGGTGTACTCGACTACTATGACAAGCGAACCACTGGCATTCTCTATCGACCAACCATCGGTCTCGTATTTGGTGACAAGCAAGCGCCATTGCAAAACCTTGCCAGTGTAAGCAACCAAGGTTTCGGGCTACACTCCGTTGGGAAGACAAGGTGGGCAAAGTAACTTACGGTGTTGCAGTAAACGGCTCCTGGAACAAGAACCGCGTCACCAAGTATAAGGGGAAGCTCGTTCAGGGTTGGGGTGCAAACCTAACGACCCAGATGCTTATTACTCTAATCTCGGTGAGGTGTCATCTGGAGGCAACCAGCGCTTGTTGGAAGGCCACATGATGAACGAGTTCTATGTATATCCTATCTATTCTGGTAAAGGCAATTATTACGACGCCAGTGGTGCTGTCGATCCTAACGGTGGTCCTAAAGACGGTATGATACGCACAGAGAAAGACTTGAAATGGGTGCAAGACATGATTGCAGCTGGCTATAGTTTCGAGCCTCAGCATAATGTTTCCAAGAATGCCATCTGGTATGGTGAGTATATCTATGCTGATACCAACGGAGATAAGGTATATGGTGGCAACTACGACCAGAAGTTCACCGGCAAGTCTATGGTTCCTAAGTTCAACTTTGGTATCCAGATGCACGCAGAATGGAATGGCTTCGACCTCTCCATGAACTGGGGTGGTGCTACAGGTTTCTCTACTTACTGGAGAGAGATTGGTCAAAACTCAACCAACGTCGTATTCTGGTTTATCTGTTCCTCAGTGGATTGCCAACGATCACTATTTCTACGATCCAGAGAATCCAACCGACCCTCGTACCAACCTCACCTCCAAGAACCCACGTATGTCTTTGGAGAACCCAAGTATGAGTGACGCACTTGACAACACCTTCCATCTCTATAATTGCGATTTCATCAAGTTGCGTAACCTCACCATTGGTTATACACTTCCAAAGAATATCTCGAAGCGTATCTATGCAGAGAACCTTCGCATCTACTTCTCAGGTGAGAACCTCTGGACGATTACAGACTTCCTGGCCCGACCCAGAGACTCGTTCTGGAGAAGGTTATGCAACCATGCGCCAAATTTCTTTTGGACTTAACGTAACATTCTAAATTATAAAATATCAGCAATATGAAAACGAATATGAAGAAACATATATTAGGTGGCCTATTGATGGTTGCTGCTGGAACTGCTTTTACAGCTTGCTCATCCGACTTTCTAGACACCCAGCCAACCGACCGTGTAGGTACCGACCTTGTTTGGAGCACATACGACATGGCCAATGCTGTAGTAAACGGAGCATACGAGCGTTTCTATTATGAGAATGGATATGAGACACCAGACTGGCAGAACTTCGATGCCGCAACCGATGTTTGCGACCTTGATGCCAACTGGGGAGGCTATGATTGGTGTCGTGCACGTTGCAATTCTATCTATTGGGGGTTCAGCGCCATGTGGAAGAGATTGTATGAGGAAATCTATCGTACTAGCAATGTCATCTGCAACCTTGACAAGTGTGAGAGCATGTCGAAAGAAGAGCGTGCCAGAGACATCGCAGAATGCAAGTTCTTGAGAGCTTGGACATATTATCGTGCCAACGTGTTCTGGCGTGGCGTACCTATCTATACAGAGCCTGTGGAATATGGCCAAGACACCAAAGGTCGCAACACGGAGGCAGAAGTATGGGAGCAAGTCATCAAAGACTGCACCGATGCCATCGAAGAGCCTAACTTGCCTAACAAGTATTCCACATCTGATTCCAACTATGGTCGTGTAACGAAAGCTTGCGCCTACTATCTGCGTGGCCAAGTATATATGTGGCTGAAGCAATGGGACAAAGCTGTTGCCGACTTCAAGGCTATCACTACCATGGGCTTTAAGTTGTTCCCAGACTATAAGAACATGTTCAAGGCAGCTAACGAGCGAAACGATGAGTACATCTTCCAATATCAGTATTCTGAAGAAGATGGCATGGGATCCTTGTTGGCACGTACACAGGGTAACCGTGTCACTTATACCGCTGATGGATTTGGCTGCTGGAACAACTTGATTCCCAACCCATACTTCGTTGACTCATACGAGTATGCCAACGGTAAGCCTTTCAAAATGGACGAGGCCATTCCTGGTTACTCTAGCATGACACCAAAGGAACGTTCCGTATATTTCCTCCGCAATGGACTTGACCCTAACTCAAGTGACGCCAAGTTGAAAGCCGCTTATGAACAAATGGTGACATACGGATCGACATGAGCAAGTATGACAAGAATGGCAATGAGGAGAGAATTCTCAAGATTTACCAGGACAGAGACCCTCGTATGTTGATGAACTTCATCACTCCTACTCTACTTATAAAGGTGGGGCTACCGCCGACTGCTGGGACTATACCCTCCGTTGGCCTTACATCGGCTCAGACAATGCCGCTCCTTACGACTTGCGTACCGATACCAACGACCGTTTCTACTATCTCTGGCGTAAGTACGTACCAGAAGGAAGAGAGATGAAGAATGGTTTGAACAGCGATATTGATACTCCGATCTTCCGTTATGCAGGAGCACTCTTGTCTTTGGCAGAAGCCTTAAATGAGACTGGGCAGACAGATGAAGCCATTAAATACGTCAATATGGTTAGAGGTCGTATTCCAGGATTGGCATTGCTAAACAGCAACGAATGGACCCAAGTGTCAGGACAAGACGACCTGAGAGAACGCATTCGCAATGAATACGGATGGGAGCTCTGCGGAGAAGGACAGCTCTACTGGAAACAGATTCGTTGGGATACTTGGATGGACCGTAAGATCGGTACCAACCGTACGACTGTCAGCGATCCTGCCCAGTTGAATGGTGCCAATGGTATGACTGAGATTTGGGGAACCAAGCGCTATACCAACGGATATATGGGTGAGCATGCCAAAGTGTTTGCCATCCCACAATCAGAGATAGAGCGTAATCCTAACCTGACCCAGAACCCAGGTTGGTAATTGTAATCAAGAATTCCAGAACAGACAATGAATAAAAATATGATAAGTTGTTTAGGTTTATGTATTGTGTTCGGTCTTACTACTACAAATTGCTCGGTGTCGAATGACATCGAGCAATCACCAACTCCCGAACAGCCAAAAGTTGCTAAATACCATAATCCCATCGTTTCGACTTCACTCCCTGACCCAACTGTGACGAAGGCGGACGATGGCTATTTCTATTTGTATGCCACGGAGGACATACGCAATCTCCCAATCTATCGCTCCAAAGACTTGGTCAACTGGAACTATGTAGGTACAGCTTTCACTGATAGCTCACGCCCACAATGGAATCCGCAAGGTGGTATTTGGGCCCCAGACATCAATGTCGTGAATGGACGCTACATGCTCTATTACTCCAAATCAGAATGGGGGAGGAGAATGGACTTGCGGTATTGGCATCGCCTCCGCCACCTCTCCTCAAGGCCCTTTCATCGACCATGGAGCCTTGTTCATCAGTCAAGACATTGGCATACAGAACTGCATAGATCCTTTCTATATAGAGGATCATGGAAAGAAATACTTGTTTTAGGGCTCCTTCCATGGCATCTTTGGTGCAGAATTAACGGAAGATGGACTCGCCCTCAAGCCAGGCACAAAACCTGTACAAGTAGCAGGCAACCAGATGGAAGCCACCTATATCCATAAACATGGTGACTACTATTATCTCTTTGGCTCTGCAGGAACTTGTTGTGAGGGAGTCAACAGCACCTATCAAGTCATCTATGGACGTTCCAAGAACCTCTTTGGTCCTTACACAACGAAAGAAGGAAAGAATATGCTTGATGGAGCTTACGATGTACTGCTACATGGCAGCAACTTGGTTGCAGGTCCAGGACACAATGCTGAGTTTATCACCGATGACAAACAACAAGACTGGATGATCTATCATGGATTCTTAAGATCCGACCCAGACGGGGGCCACCTACTCTTCATGGACAAGGTGGAATGGATCAACGACTGGCCGCAAGTGGCTGGCAACATAACATCCATAGAAAGTAACAAACCCTTTTTTAAAAATTAAAGGCAAATGAAAAAGAACGCATTAATCTGGCTATTTTTAGCTTTGATGAGCTTGACCGCCACTGCCAAAGCTCCCAACTCTCCGTGGAAACCTGCAGGAGACAAGATCAAGACAAAATGGGCTGAGACCTTGGATCCCAACCATGTGTTGCCCGAATATCCCCGCCCTATCATGGAACGCTCCAACTGGGCTAACTTAAATGGACTTTGGGAATACGCCATCCAACCAATCGGACAAAAAGAGCCACAAGCCTTTGAGGGCAAGATTTTAGTCCCTTTTGCCGTGGAATCAAGTCTATCTGGTGTACAAAAGCAAGTTGGCAAAGATAAGGAACTCTGGTATAAGCGCACGTTAACGGTTCCGTCATCTTGGAAGGGCAAGACGGTATTGCTGCATTTTGGAGCAGTCGATTGGAAGACTGAGGTCTATCTGAATGACATTAAAATCGGCTCACATACGGGTGGATATACTCCATTCTGTTTCGACATCACACATTATCTCAAGCCGGGAAATCAGAAGCTGGTGGTAAAAGTGTGGGACCCGACAACGGATGGTTACCAACCTGTAGGAAAGCAAAATGCAAATCCTAATGGCATCTGGTACACCCCTGTTACTGGTATCTGGCAAACCGTATGGATGGAGCCTGTCAACAACAAGCATATCACTCATATCGAATCAACTCCAGACATTGACTCTCAAAAGTTGACCGTTCATGTTGCTACGGAAGGAACTACTTGGGGAGACCTTGTTGACATTCAGGTCAAAGATGGAAACACTGTTATTTCCAATGCTAAAGGTGCTGTAGGTCAACCTGTAGATATCGCCATTGAGAATCCTAAGCTATGGTCGCCAGAATCTCCTTCGTTATATGATGTGGAGGTAAAACTATTCAGTGGCGGTAAATTGCAAGACAAAATAAAGAGTTATGCTGCCATGCGAAAGATTTCAACCCAAAGAGATGGTAATGGCATCGTTCGTTTACAGCTGAACAACAAGGATTATTTCCAGTTTGGTCCATTGGATCAAGGATGGTGGCCTGACGGTTTTATATACAGCGCCTACGGATGAGGCACTCCGCTATGACATACAAAAAGCCAAAGACTTTGGTTTCAATATGATTCGCAAGCATGTGAAGGTAGAACCAGCACGCTGGTACTCCTATTGCGACCAATTAGGAATCTTGGTTTGGCAAGACATGCCTAACGGAGACAAGTCACCTGAATGGCAAAATCACAATTATTTCAATGGTTCAGAACTAATACGTTCAGCTGAATCAGAAGCAAACTACAAGAAGGAATGGAAAGAAATCATAGATTGTCTGCGCTCTTACCCTTCTATCGTTACATGGGTTCCTTTTAATGAAGCATGGGGACAGTTTAAGACTATCGAAATAGCAGAATGGACCAAGAAATATGATTCTTCTCGTTTGGTGAATCCTGCCAGTGGTGGTAATTTCTATCATACAGGTGATATGCTCGACCTACATAATTACCCAGGACCAGAGATGTATTTAGCCGATGGAGAAAGACCAACTGTCTTGGGAGAATATGGCGGCATTGGCTTACCTATCAAAGGGCATCTTTGGCAAGCAGACAAGAACTGGGGATATGTTCAGTTCAAGAATGCAAAGGAAGTTACCGACGAGTACGTGAAGTATGCCGAAAAGCTTAAGAAATTGGCTCACACAGGTTTTTCTGCTGCCGTCTATACCCAGACCACGGATGTGGAAGGAGAAGTGAATGGCTTAATGACATACGACCGTAAAGTGATTAAGGTGGAAGAAGATAGAGTAAGAAAAGTAAATCAAGAAATCTGTCATCTATTCAATCAATAATGTTTTTCTTAGTGGAACTTAATATACTCTTCATGTTTAGTTTTTACCCCAGTTCATCTTCCAAAAGCCTGCAAGTTCAGGAAGAACATCATCTGGAAGAAAACTCTTCCTTCCAACTCCACAAAGCGATTGTATGATACAGCTGTTGGAAACTCTTTCTTCAATATAAGCTTTATAAATGAGAGATAATAATGCTTGAAATTACGATAACTCCCGAAGTGAAACAACAGAAAGACACCCTTTCCTTTGGCTAGGTAATTCCCGCTATTAGGGCTTACTAGGGACTTGCACCCATTAGACAATGCTCATGCCAAGCATACAATACAAGCTCTACTTGCCAAATAAGGAAGACCTAAGAAGAGATAGAGCGACAAAAGGAGTTGTACCCCTCATGGCGCATCCTGACAAATAAGATATAAAATCGCCAAGGGAACATCAGACAAACATAGAGAAGTTTATATCATTTCTTATCCCAGTATATACTTTCTGGGCTTTTTATTTGTTCTATTCAGAAAAAGCCGTATCTTTGCCATTACAAAAAAGTTGTTACATAAAATATGTAATGGCGCATGAAACTAGGCAACAAGAAATTAGTGAATCCTTTCATCTATCACCACCACAGACTTCTTGCCTATTATCGTCTTTAGCATTGTAGATGAAACGTTCTCAAACAAGTTGCGCACATCCAGCTCATCGCCATTAAGCCACAGCACGTCGTCACGCCTTGCCAGCAAGTTTTTCAGCATAGTAGTCTTGCCTACTTGACGTGCTCCAAATAAGACTATTGCCTTGTCCCATTCTACCTCCTATAATTGACTCTAAATATCTATTAATCATTTTTTTATTTCATTGTTAAGATGGTGCAAAAGTACATACTTTCGTTGGGAAATCAAACAAAACAACCCTTTTATGGAATAATTCCATAAAAAGCATAACTTTTAAGGAATTGAATCCATAAAAGTCTAAACTTTTTAGAAAACGGGCAGATGACATACTATAAAACAAATAAAATCAAGACTGGTTTATGCATAAGATTAAACCAGTCTTGATTAACTTCTTTATTATCTGATTCTTACAGAGATACTTTTATTCTAATACCAATACATGACTCGTTCCATCTGTCTGGCTGAATACATTCAAGCCGACCTTCATCAGATAGTCACCGCTGTACTGCTTGCCATTGCACTCCAAATCAGATTCCTTGCCAGGCATCAGATTGGTCTCCTTTACGGTATAAACCTTATCGGCATCCAATCCCCATCTTCCATACATTCATCACAGGCTCCTTGTAGCGTGGATGCAAAGTCGTAAGCAAAGAGAACGGCACGCTGCTTGTCCTTACTTACATAGTTAATGGCACAGTGGTTGCCTTCGTATGGAGAAACCAGGCGATACTGGTCGCCCTCGAGAATCATAGGCTTCATGCTATCATAGTTCTTGACAGCATTCTGCACAAACTTGTATTCATCACCAGAAAGCGACTTGAGGTCGATATCAAAGCCCAACTTACATGAACTGCAAACATCGGTGCGGAACTTCACACTGGTATTCTTGTTCCAGTTAGTTACATGCGAACCCATGGTCTTGGCTGGGAAGAACTTTGACAGGCTCCACTGGATGTAGAGGCGCTCGTATGGATCAGTATCGTCTGAACACCAGAACTCAGTGAAATACTTAAGCATCTCATAATCCATTCTGCCGCCACCGCCAGAGCAAAGCATCATCGGCAACTTAGGATACTTGTTATGAATACGGGTAAGCACCTTGTAGATACCACGAACATGATCGATATAGAAATTACCCTGATTCTCCTTATGATATGGAGAATAGATGTTGGTAATCACACTGTTGCAGTCCCACTTGAAGTAAGCCACATCCGGATTCTCCGTCATGATGCGATCCACGATGCCGAACACATAATCCTGTACCTTAGGATTACTGATATCAAGTACCAGCTGGTTGCGGTAATAATAGGTATCACGCTTTGGCTGCATGATCACCCAGTCGGGATGCTTCTCAAAGAGTTCACTCTTAGGATTCACCATCTCAGGCTCAATCCAAATACCAAACTTTACACCAGCCTTTTTGGCATCTCTTACCAATCCAGGTATGCCATCAGGCAGCTTACTCTTGGTAGCCTCCCAGTCGCCGAGACCTGCATGGTCGTCCTTGCGAGGATACTTGTTGGCAAACCAACCATCATCAAGCAAGAACATATCTACACCCAGGTCCTTGGCATCCTTCATCAACTCAGCAAGACTCTGCTGGTTGAAGTCGAAGCCTGTATTCTCCCAGTTGTTCAAGAGCGTAAGGCGATCTTCCATACCCATGTTTACCTGATACTGGCGAGCCCAATTGTGCAAATTACGGGAAGCCTCACCGATACCATTATCGCTCATGGCAAAGATAAACTCAGGGGTAGTGAACGTCTCACCTGCCTTCAGCTTATAGTTAGAGGCGTATGGATTGATAGCGGGGATAACACGAAGGGCTCCCCGTTATCTACCTCGAAGGTAAAGCGGAAGTTGCCAGGCCATCCGATGGTTCCAAGCATCACCTTGCCCTCATTCTCCTTGGCAGGCTCATCAAATCCCAGTTCAAAGAAAGGCTCCTCCTGCATGGCTGCACGAGTACCCAACTTGGTATCAACAATTTTCTTACCAGCAGTCAACTGGCAAGTCTCAGGCTGGCCTTCCTTAGCCCAGTCGCTATGATAATTGGTAACGAAATACTTGTTTGCCTTGAAATAAAGCATTGTAGAGCTATATCTCCAAAGCGTAACCGGAGCTTTCTCCTTATGAGAGATTTCGCTCCACGCCTTGATGACGTTCTCCTTAGGATAAGCTGCATAGTGGAGTTTCACGGTCAGCGGATACACCTTGTCCTTAAGCGTGATGATGGTCTCAACACCTCCACTGATAGCCTTTTTTCTTCAGAAGACTGATAATACAAATAGGTAGTCATATTACCATCTGCATGGGTCACTGCCACTGCCGGCTCGAAGAAATCTTCAGCACCAGAGGTTGCATAAACCTCATGACCTCGCTGGCAGACGGAGCCATCAGAGGCTGCATATACATCCCACTTCAGATGATTGTAATCTGAAGGATTCTTCAACTTGTCACCCAGATACACTTGGTAGAGGGTAGGAGAAACCTGCATCACGAGGTCGGTCTTGTCGGTTGACACTCGGATGGTCTTTTGAGCAGATGCCATGATAGATGTCATGCACATCGCTGCGATAATCATAAATACCTTTTTCATCGTTCTTTGGTTTTTACGTTCCATAGAGAATGTACGGATTCTTAAGTTCATAATCTTACAGTTGTTTATTCTTAGTTTTACATGATTTCACTTGCTACCGAATGCGATTCGATTGCGGTTGCAAAGTTAAGGAGATTTTTCAGACATTGGCATCATGTGTAGGTTACGAGTAGATAAATACCTGGTTTATTAAGTTCATAGCCCACTAATAATCAAGACATCAAAGATATTAATACTTTTTAATAGAGTAGATGGTAAAAAGAGAAATAAATGTAGTATCTTTGCAGAAAAATACAATTATAAGGCACTCTAATAGCCTATCAGATAGTAACAATAACAATTAAAAAGATAGTTATGAAAGTAGTATTGTGGTTCTTAATGATGTTTATGCCATTAATGGCAAATGCTTCTTCCGTAAACGAGGAACAGCTGTTCCTTCGTTTAGACAGTTACATAGCTCAGCGAAGCAAGTTTACTCAAAGAAAAGAAGCGAAACTGCTAAGACTCAAAAAGCAACTATACATGACTTCCGACAAGCGCAGCCAGCTTTGTCTCTATAACCAAATCTACAGAGAGTATTATACCTACCGTTACGACTCTGCCATGACATACGCCAAGAAGGGCTACCAGCTGGCAGCACAACTTCAGGATGATTATTTCATCAACCTGAATAAAATCAATCGTGCGGCAGTGCTGTCAACAGGCGGTTTCTACAGCCAGGCAGAAGACTTAATGCTCGCAATGGATGTGGAGAAAATGTCACCTAAGTTATTGCAATACTATTATTATACCTTGACTTGGGTATATAACTACTGGGAAACTATCTGCAACAAGTCGGAGTTTCAAGAAGGATTAGAAGCCAAGAAACGTTTTTTATTTCCGCTCTTTATTACTATCTTCAGGAGAGTTTGAATTTCTTAAGCAGCGTACAAGCAAAAAAACACTTCAGTTCTACATGAAGGCGCTTTCTGCCAGTCCCCTGAACAGCCGTGTGCATGCCTCATCGGCTTATTGCATAGCCCGCTATTATTATGATACCGACCAAAAGGATTTATACGAAAAGTATATTGTAGAAGCAGCCATTTCAGACCAGATATGTCCCCTGAAGGAGAATTTGGCCCTTCAGGAGTTTTCCACCTATCTATATAATAAGGATGCCTCCTATGCAAAGAGGGTTGCCAAATACATCTATTGCTCCATGGAGGATGCCCAATTCTACAACAACCGTCTCCGCATGGTAGAGATTTCACGCATACTTCCCCTTATCACAGAAACGAATCATCAGGCAGAAGTACGCAAGAACCGCATCGTAACAGCCTCTCTCGTCATCGTGAGTATCCTGTCGCTAGGATTCCTTGCCATGGCTTTCTTTGCATTCAAGATGAACAAGCGTCTAGCCAAGAGCCGTAGGGAGATAAAAAGCCAAAATACACTCTTGGACGAGCTGAACCAGAAGCTGCTCAACACCAATAAGCGAAGAGAGACCTATATGCATTTATTTATGGACATCAGTGCCGTATATATCAAGAAACTGGATGATTATCGCAAATTGGTAAGCCGCAAAATCAAGGCAAAGCAAACTGCCGATCTTCTGACTGCCATCAACAGCTACAAGCTGGCAGAAGAAGAGGCAGCCAACTTCTATATTCGCTTCGACAAGGCATTCATTGACTTGTATCCGAATTTCGTGGAAGAGTTCAACCAACTGCTATTGCCAGAAAAACAGATTGTTCTCCCTGCCCCTAACAGTCTCACCAAGGAACTGCGTATCTATGCACTGATGCGACTGGGAATTACGGATGGTCAGGAACTGGCCACCCTCCTGTTCTATTCTACGCAAACCATCTATAATTACAAGGCAGCCATCAGAAAGCGAGCCAAAGACCTCACCACTTTTGATGCAGCCATCAACCGACTATGCAATGTGATAGGCTAATAAACGGCAGAAAATTGAGAATGTTCCTCAATTTTCTGCCATTTTCTTTTGCCCATTCAAGAAATAGTTGTATCTTTGCCATTACATAAAAGTTGTAACACTAAAGATGTAATGGCGTATGAAACTAAGAAACAAGAAATTAGCAAATCCTTTCATCTACCAAGGTTATGAAAATCCCGAGTATTTCTGCGACAGAGAAGTGGAAACAAAGACTTTGATATCGCACCTGAAGAATGGAAGAAACGTTACCCTCATTTCTCCTCGAAGACTAGGAAAAACTGGGCTTATCAAGAACACTTTCTATCATCTGGAAAAAGATGAGAAGGATTCCGCATGCCTATACCTCGACATATTCGCTACCAAGAACTTGCACGACTTTGTGGAACAATTTGGAGTAATGGTTATCAATGACATCGTCCGCAAGAACACCTCATTCATAGAGAAAACCATCGCCTTCTTCAGTGCCTTGCGCCCTGTACTCAGCATGGATCCATTAACTGGAGAACCTAGCGTATCTATCACAATAGAGCCATCCCAAGAGGACATCACCATCCGCAGCATCTTCAACTATCTCAACGAGAGTGGGAAAGAGGTATATATCGCCATCGATGAGTTTCAGCAGATTGCAGAATATCCAGAGAAAGGCACAGAGGCATTGCTACGTTCTTATATCCAGTTTGCCCAACATGTGCATTTCATCTTCTCTGGCAGCAAGCATCATCTGATGGCTGAGATATTCGGCTCGCCGAAACATCCATTTTACCAAAGCACTGAGATGATGGGACTTAAACCATTGAGAAACGATGTTTATTATGAGTTTTGCCAAAACTTCTTCAAGCAGAAAGGTGGCAACTTATCAAAAGAAACCTTCGACTACATCTATCAACAATTCGAGGGCCACACATGGTATATCCAATGCATCATGAATCGCCTCTATGAAACCGAAATACAAGTTGATAGTATCAAGCAAGTAAATGCAGCAATTCTTTCAGTACTCGAAGGTAGAGAACCACAGTTTGAGAATATGGTACAGTTCTTCACAGAGAACCAGTTCTCGCTTCTGAAAGCTATAGCCAAGGATAGCATTGTTGCCCAGCCTACCTCTGGCAAGTTCATCAAGGAGCACAAGCTGAGTGGAGCCAGCAGCGTAAAGGCTGCCCTCAAAATCTTGGAAGACAAGGAATTAGTATATAGGACAAATGAAGGATACATCATCTACGACAGATTCATGCATCTGTGGTTAAAGAGAATATAAACAAAAAAATGTGCTAAACGTGCGGAATGTGCTTAAAAAAGACACATTCCGCACGTTTTAAGCACATTTCTCTCCTAGAAAGCCCTACATCTTACAATGATTACGACCATGGGATTATCCGACAATCCTTATGCCTGGGATGTTCAGTCGGCAGTAACAATGGATGACTTGTTTGTTCTCTAAACGTCCTAACTATATTAAGTTGGAGGAGATGGCAACAGAATCTGTTCTGAAAGCATTCTGCAAGGCATTAAAGATAAAGCTCGTAAAAAAGAGCGCCTCCCTTTACGTGATTTGAACGATGCTTGGGAATATCTTCACAACTACACTATGGATATGTAGATTCCCTAACTGCTTTAACAAGCCAGAGAATATGGTTGCTTAAGTAAGAGAATGTGGTTGCTTAAGTAAGAGAATGTGGTTGCTTAAGTAAGAGAATGTGGTTGCTTAAGTAAGAGAATGTGGTTGCTTAAGCTTACGGATACTGAATCTCGGGTTAACGGAGATAGTTTCTTGAGTTAGCGGAGACAGTTTCTTGGGTAAGAGAATACTGCTTCTCTGAGTTTGCCACTAGGCTCAGCAGCTCATAGTTGCTGAGCCTAGTCAGCAAGGTCTGCCGACTGCAGTCAGCACATCTGCTGACTATAGTGACAACACCTTATTGCCTTACAACTTCACACCTTATTATTTTATAACCACACTGTTTACAAGTTGTACTACTATGACAGCAACACCACAAATACATATTTCCGTATAACTATCCATTAATCTATAAAATCATTACTTTTTCTTGCATAAAGTTTGCAATTTCCGATATTTATGCTTACCTTTGCCGTTGTTAAGAGGGAACTCGTAACACATTACAAAATATCTTATCATAAAAATAAGAAAGGAAATAGCGAATGGAACTGAAAGAGACTTTCCAAAAAGTGAAGGCAGCTAGCAAAACACTTGGTTTGCTAACTGATGAACAACGTAATGAAATCCTGCAGGCGGTGGCTGACGCTATCATCGCAGAAACTCCTGCGCTCCTTGCAGCGAACGCAGAAGACTTGGCGAAGATGGACAAGGCGAACCCGCTCTACGACCGATTGCAACTCACAGAGCAGCGACTCCAGGATATTGCTTCGGATATGAGACACGTCAGTACACTGCCCTCACCGCTCGGAAGAGTTCTCAAAGACAAAACACTCGAAAATGGTTTGCATCTGCAGCGAGTAGCCGTTCCATTCGGAGTTATCGGCATGATTTACGAGGCTCGTCCTAATGTGACTTACGATGTTTTCTCACTCTGTTTCAAGAGTGGAAATGCGTGCGTACTGAAAGGTGGAAAGGATGCAAACGCCTCAAACTCAGCGGGTGTCGAACTTATCCACAGGGTGTTGATAACTTTTGGTATTGATCCGAATGTTGTTACACTGCTCCCTGCTACCCATGAAGCTACCGGCGAAATGCTGAATGCCGTGGGCTATATTGACCTCTGTATTCCTCGTGGAGGAAAGAAGCTCATCAACTTCGTCCGTGATACAGCCAAGGTTCCGGTTATCGAGACCGGAGCCGGTGTGGTACACTGTTACTTCGACAAGGATGGCGACCTGGAGATGGGCAAGCGCATCATCACCAATGCCAAGTGCCGAAGAGTGAGCGTATGCAATGCGCTCGACTGTCTGCTGATTCACGAAAGCAGATTAAGCGACCTCCCTGCCCTCTGTGAAGGACTCGCCGAGAAGCAAACCAAGATTCATGCAGATGCCAAGGCTTACGAAGTCTTAAAGGGACACTATCCAGACACCTTATTATATAAGGCAGAGGAAAGCGATGCAAAGATGAAAGAGGCTGATGCCAACGTGAAGAGTATCTGGAACACCGAATGGCTCAGCATGCAGATGGGAATCAAGGCCGTGGTTTCAGAAGATGAAGCACTCGACCATATCGCCACTTACGGAAGCGGACACAGCGAGAGCATTGTTTCCAACAATGAAACTGCCCAGAAGAAGTTCCAGGCGATGGTAGATGCAGCCTGCGTTTATGTGAATGCTCCAACCAGTTTCACCGATGGCGCACAATTCGGATTGGGCGCAGAAATTGGCATCAGTACCCAAAAGCTCGGAGCCCGCGGACCAATGGCGCTAGAAGAAATTACCACCTACAAGTGGTTGATTACAGGAAATGGACAAACAAGGAAGTGAAGAGTGAAGAATTCAATAGCTTTATATTAGAAATAACAAATAAAAAACGAAATAACAATGAAGACATTCTTTAATGTTGAAGACCTTGGCGACCTGAAAGCAGCGCTCGCCGAGGCACAGGAAGTGAAAGCAAACCGTTTCGGTTATCAGGAGTTAGGGAAGAACAAAACCTTGCTGATGATATTCTTCAATAACAGTCTCCGTACCCGACTGAGTACACAGAAGGCTGCGATGAACCTGGGCATGAATGTGATCGTGCTTGATGTGAATGCTGGTGCCTGGAAACTGGAGACAGAGCGTGGCGTTATCATGGATGGCGACAAGAGCGAGCACCTGCTTGAGGCAATCCCTGTGATGGGTAGCTTCTGCGACCTTATCGGTGTTCGTAGCTTTGCCGGTTTGAAAGACCGAGAGTATGATTATGCCGAGACCATCGTTAACCAGTTTGTAAAGTACAGCGGCCGCCCAGTCTTCGCTATGGAGACAGCTACCGTTCACCCTCTCCAGGCATTCGCCGACCTCATCACCATCGAGGAGCATAAGAAGGTGGCTCGTCCTAAGGTAGTTCTGACCTGGGCTCCTCATTGTCGTGCCTTGCCTCAAGCTGTGCCAAACTCATTCGCCCAGTGGATGAATGCAGCCGATGTAGATTTCGTGGTTACTCACCCTGAGGGATACGAACTCGATCCTAAGTTCGTGGGCAATGCCAAGGTAGAGTACGACCAGAAGAAGGCGCTGGAAGGTGCAGACTTCGTTTACGCCAAGAACTGGAGCTGTCCGGGCGTGAAAGACCCAGCACAGTATGGCGAAATCCTGAGCAAGGATATGAGCTGGACCATCGACGAGGAGCACATGAGCTGGACCAACGATGGTTGCTTCATGCACTGTCTGCCAGTTCGCCGTGGCTTGATTGTAACCGATGATGTCATTGAAAGCAAGAACAGTCTGGTGATTCCAGAGGCAGCCAACCGTGAGATTTCAGCCGAGGTTGTCATCAAGCGTATGCTCGAATCACTCTAAAGCAGGAAATAAGAAAAAGATAGGGGGAAGTAAAGGAAAACAAGCCTTTATTTCCCTCTTTTCCGTTCTATCCAGCCTGTTCCTATCCCCATATCTCGGTATTTTTATCATTTCATCCTGTCTGTATTCTTATATCTCAGATATTATCCGTACCTTTGCTGCCGAAAAAAAAGAAAAACGAGATGGACAAATACATAATACTTTCACCAGAAGCTAAGGGTTCATTCAATGATCGCCTTAACTTTCTGTATCTAAAACTAGGTAACTTTCTCGATACAGAGAAACTGGAAAACCGTACCTTGCAATATTGTAAGGTATTCCTCAGCGACGCCCAGAACCAGATAAAAGAGTTAGAAGAATCTCTCCTTTATCAGGAGTTTCTGAAAGGCGCAAACCTCACTATCGTGGAACAGACTCCACTGAATGGCAGCAAGGTGAGTCTGCTGATCAAGACAACGGACTCCCAGACTCCCATTCTCTTCCACAGTCTTCGCCTTACAGAGGAGGAGGCTAAGGGAAAGGATTCGTACGAACAGACCCGTCTTCTCTTCAATAAATACCTGAAGACTATCGAAGGTACGGATATGACAATGGAACGCAACCTGATTCGCACCTGGATATACGTCACCAACATCGATGTAAACTATCAAGGCGTAGTAGAAGCCCGCAATGACATCTTCGACAAAGAGGAATTGACTGCCGACACCCACTACATCGCCAGCACAGGTATCGGTGGCGCCACTCCGGTACGCCACGCAGCTGTAGCCATCGACTTCCTCACCATCCCCCATATCAAGGAAGAGGACAAGAAGTATCTTCAGGCACTCGAACATCTGAATCCTGCCCATGAATATGGAGTAGCCTTCGAACGAGGAACCCGGCTTACGCTACCTACCCATACTCTCCATCCAGAAGGAAGCCAGCAGTTCAAGCAACAATACTTCATCTCCGGTACAGCCAGTATCGACAAGCATGGAGATGTGGTCTATGAAGGAGACATCGTGCGCCAGACCGGCAGACTGCTTGAGAACATCGGCGCCCTGCTGAAAGATGGCGATGCCACGATGAATGATATCCAATACTTCATCATCTATCTGCGCGACATCTCCGACTATCATACGGTTGACAGACTGATGCAGCAGTTTTATCCACAAATCCCCCGCATCATCGTGGAGGCAAAGTATGCCGCCCCGGCTGGTTGATAGAAATGGAATGCATTGCAGAGAAGGAATTATGTTCTACAGAATAAGGAATTATAAAGATTCCGTTATCTAACCTTTGTCGGAATCCTCTTATCACTCATGATTTCATTTCCTGCCGCACGGGCATCCAGCTCTACTGGCTTGGATGTGAAATCAGGGGTATTATAGGAATCCAGCAACTCATCGTAGTATTTCTTCGGATTGCGCTGTGGCAAGAGGAACGGCTTGCTTACATTGCCCTTGTCATCGATGCAGGCAAGATAAAGACGGGTATAGAGTCCGTCGCCACGGCGGGATGTTAAAGACAAACCAATGGGAATCCTTGCTCCAGTTGTGCCAGCTATCTGTATTCCTGCTATTGGCAGCCGTCATTGGTCGCGCCTGTTCCGTCTTCAAATCCAGCAACCAGTTATCCGCTTCCTTATGCCAGATAGGGAAACAGCCATAATCACTCATCGTAAACATGATGTACCTGCCATCATACGAAGGACGGGGATGGGTAGCACTCTTGCCCAATTCGCGGGCATTGAAGATGGTATCCACCTGGTTGCCAAACTTACCCGTAGCCGCATCGAAACCAATCTTGCAGATATTATACTTGATATTCTTATACCCGCTTGGGATAGGCTCTGCTGTAGAAGAGCAGAAATAGAGCGTCTTGCCATCTGGTGAGAATACCGGATAAGTCTCGTAATGGTCTTTCGTCATCAGGAGCGAATCCAATATCAACTCATGGGGTGATGGCTGATAAACGAAGACATCCGATGCCTGGTCGAAAACTTCAATTCGCTCATCCTTCACGGCATGGAAACTCTGATGGGTGGTATTGGTACTGTAGGCGCAATACTTGCCCGACGGATGCCAGTAAGGATAAACCATCGAACCCTTCAGGGAATCATTCTTCGCCTTCAGCCACTCCCGCTTACCGTTCTGAGAAACCAAGGTAGCACCATGGTCACCACGCACATGGAAGGTAAACTGGTCAGGATTGGTTCTGTTTGCCGTATGACAATTGAGACAGGCACCCGGTGCTGCGGTATTCTCTAGAATTGCCGTTTCCTCAAAGTTACTCAAGTTGCGCTGATAGATGCCCAATTTGCCATACACCTCATAACCAGGAGCGATGCGACGATAAGTCACCCCCAGTCATCAAGAGCGTATGGACTGACATGGATATCGAAGTCCTTATACTGCGTCCAGTTACCCTTCTTTTCCACATAAACAGTAACTTTCAAATCTCCACCCCTATTTTGAGCAAGCAGATGATGCCATTCATCGATATCGAAATTTGCGTAGTCGCCTTCGCTTTGAAGTTCACCTATCTTTGATCCTTCTACCACGACATTAACAGATTCCGCATCTATATCCTCCACATTGAAGTTGAGAGGAGCAATCGTTGCGGGCACAGTAACTCCAATATAATCAGGATAAATCTTTGGAAGTTGATTTGCTTGGATGGGATTGGTGGGCACAAGAATTCCCGGTTTGGACATACAAGAGCCAAGTCCCAACATGCCCCCCATGAGCAATAATCCCATAAAATATTGTCTGATATTCATCATTAATCTATATTATAATCATGCCAAATGTCCAATCAGCAAGAATGCCAACTTAACATTTAACACTTAACATTTAACATTATCAATTAACCTCTTTCATTCCCTCCTTCTTTCCGGCAGCCTCATCAGCCCCTTGCACCATCACATAGTGCCAGGCATTGGATACATACGGCTGCTGACCAAGTTGAGGATCCTTCGGATTCTGCATATAGAGCTGGATGAAGTTGAGCGTATTGTTCACGTTCTGTGCATCCACACTATACGGAATTGTACGCGGATCGCTATGCGTCTTCATCCAGTTGCCGATGAGAATCTCCTGGAAGGTACGTGGAATATGGTCGTAAACCACGAATCTGCCCAGCGGATAATACTGCATGAACTTCTCCATATCGCGCTGCAGGAGTTCGTAGCACATCAGATATTCGTATGCCATCTTGTTATGGTTATCATTCAGGAAGAGCAAACCCAGCATCTGGTCCATCTCCCGGTCGCTGAAGAGGAAGTCCTGCTTTTTCTCACGATACTTGCGCAGCTTGCCATAGATAGGATGTCGGTTGATAGCCTTCTCATTACCTAGCAGCGCCATCGTCTGATTCGCCCAGTTACTATAGAAGAGCGTTTTCTGCAGTCGGCGGAGCAGCTTGGCTGCTACCTTATAATTACCGTTGATGATATCGCACTCTATAATCCTGCGGGTCAATCGGGCACTCTTGCGATAATTAGGTATCGCTTCCTGCGCCTCGAACATATATCTTTCGGCATCATTCACCATACCCAGGCGGAAAAAGATTTCTGCAGTAGATACTGGCGAAATCATATCGCGGGTAAAGGTAGGGAACAAGCCCTCGCCTCCATTCTGATAGAACTCGAAAAGGCGGTCGGCAAGCATACCCTTCTGGCTCAAGGCAAGATTCACACACGAGACACCCAGCGGTGTGGTAGCCGGCTTCTTCTCAGCCTTCTCAATGATCTTATCCCACTGTTCGGTGCGAACCAGGAAATCATAATCTATCAGTTCATAGGTCATCTCATCAAAAGAAGTCTTGATACCGAACCATGAAGCCACAATCACCAATACATAGCTCAACACTATGACCACTTTGGATTGCTGCAACTTCTGCAAGGATTTCCGGTGGCATGGAATCATCCCCAGGAAAGGAATCACAACAGCCCATACCATCACAACAAAAGGCAACGGAGATATGGCACCCGGATAGCGATAATAATTAAGTCCAGCAAAGATGCGATACAAAGGATATTGCAAAGTCTGCGTGGTCAATAATATCCAGGCCACAGTAAGGATAAGAATGACGGCAGAATAGCCTATTCCAGAAAAAACATTTCCCTTCTGCTTGGCATTCTTCAACGTATCACCTATCATCAGGACCGCATAAAGGAATACCACCGGTCCCAGAAGCCAATAAACCAATGCCGTGCTAACCAGTTCGAACACCACCTTTACCAACCGGTTGTGGAATCGGTTATGAATCCATCCTATTACTAAGGCTCCGAAAAGTGCAACGACAAAAGAGAGCAACACATTCTGGTCGCCCATGGCACACCATAAGGCGATACTTGGAAGAAAACTCAGGAGATAACCTGGGAAATCATGCCTTGCTCCGTATTGTTTCATCAGTCCCCATACGGCAGTCTGAATGCCCATCAGCAGCAAAGCGATGATGGCACCGCCCAATACAGGCATATAATAGAACTGTACCAGAAACTCACTGATATAGTCAGCCAAACCTCCCGGCAGCACAATGCGCTCCAAAAAGTAGCCGGAATCAAAGAGAAACATCTGATACTGTTCCTGAAAGCAGAGTCCGCCTACGTATGGCACTGCCCAGAATATCACGACCGCCACACCGAAGAGCAGCGACAGCAGCGGTTTCCAAGTTTTTATCATCAAATTCTTCATGAGATTATATTTTAAATTCATGTTCTTTCCACAACGTCCGTGGACGATTTAGGACTTTCCTTATACCCGTACAAAGTTACAATAAAATATTGTAACTTCCAAACAAAAACATACAATTCAACAAGATAGTACAGAAGAAAAGCAATAAAAGTCAAATCCTACTAACGTAATGTTACGAAAAGCCCCGATTGCTGGACGGCAGTCGGGGCTTAGCCTTATCGATATGATAATCATGACGCTTACCAAACTTACTCATTTACTAAAGACTTTCAAGCCATCTTTGACCAGCTTTCGTCTTAGACCAAATAACTAACCCTGCGCCAATAGCACTAGCCAAGGCAAATATAATTGTCAACATTTCCATATCTATATTATTTAAGTTTCACCTTAAGAATTTCGTTACTAAAATAAGCAAATAGTACCGTTGCCGTGAAACCAAAACTAATGCACAGATAATTAAAAATCCCCATCTCATCTCCCGTAAACAATGGAGACAAGCCGCCAACAACAACACCGCTGCACATCAACTTGGATAAATCAAAGAAATAACCAGCTAAAATTTCTCTTCTGATTACGCTCTGAAATCTTATTTTTAGATAAATTTTCATCCATTCCCTATATTCTAAAATTTGCTGCAAATGTACGATAAATAATTGTAACCTCCAAATATTTTTGCAATTATTTCGCTTGATACAACACAAAAGTATCAACTATGAAACGGCAGTCAGGACTTAGCCTTATTCCGCCAAAAGCTCTTCACTCTTTACCCACTCTTCACCTCTCGGAATGCCGATAAACACAGGAGATTCCGAGAGGTGAAGAGGTGAAGAGTATTTCTTCGTAAGCCTTGTATAAAAAACGAAACAAAGGCATTTGGGATAGCTGTTCTAGGCAAACAACCCACTAGCAGCTAAAGCGCCAGTAGACTGCCTGCGGTTTGCCAGTTAACTGTCTGTATTAAACAGCCTTCTTTTTTACCAATTCACAGCAGGTTTAAACAAACAAATAAGAGTAGCATTCAGCAAATCAAAAAAAGAAAAAGCCCCGACTGTATCACTACAGCCGAGGCCTAACCTTATTTATATTATAATCACAACGATTATTTCACATACCTATTTTGCTTTTTTCTTGAAGACATAGAACCATGCAGTACCATTCTCAGGTAATTCTGCTGCAGTCAATACCAACTTATCATCGCTGGCTACTAATACATAATACTTCTGGAATACAGCATTGCCACCATTCACGTTTACACCCATAGGGATAACGAAGTTGTCATTGGTTGCAGTTGGGAATGAGATAGTACCCTTATCCCAGGTTGGGTCCTTGTGCTCCAATACACTTACAGAGATAGGAAGCTTGACGCCATCAGAACCGATTGCCTGCTTGTTAGTGATGTCGATAGTGAACCATGCACCGCTACCGTTACGGGCTACGCCACCAACCTTCTGACCAGCCTGACCATCAATATCAGCACCATAGTTTACAGCCCACCACTGAGGCTTGTTGCCACTACCGAAAGGACCATTGCCCCATACAGCACCGGCAGCTTCGTTCCATTCCCAGGTAGTAGTTCCATCACCATCTTCGCCACCAGCGAGATACTCAAGAAGTTCTGGCTTGGTAGTTAAAGCCTCAACAGCGAAAGAACCAGCATTGTAAGTCTCCTGAGTGCCATCAGCCTTGGTATAAGTCAAGGTAATATTAAACTTACAGTGAAGACATTACCCTTTTTGCCTTCCTTGACCTCCTGAATAACCTTTACCTTGCCTGCATCAAAAGCAGTACCGAATTGTACAGGCTGGCCATCGAACTCACCTACAGTAGAAGTATAATTACCCTCAGAACCAGTTACGCAGAGACGCTTCTGAAGTTCTGCAGAGAGATAAGTAATCTCATCCACGTTCACCGTGAAGTCCTTGGTAAAGTCAACAGCCACATTCTTGCAGTGCACAGTAATGGTGTTGGCACCTAACTTGGTAACATAGATGGTATCGTATGCCTTGGAAGAGGTTACCTTACCTTCTGCCAACTGGTCTACCGACCACTGGCTTGTGATAGGAGAATGATTCTCGATGATGATACGGTTGCTATTCTTACCATTCACCTGAACAGGTGTTACCTCCGCATCAACGCTCTCTGCTGTTACATTCTCAGAGAAACCTGTGCTACCAGAATCGGTAGAAGGATCACAAGAAGTATAAAGCAATGTCAGCATAGACAAAGCAAAAAATATCTTTTTCATATACTTATTCATTTAAAAGATTAAAGAATTGATTACTTCCAGCCCTGATATTCAGAATCAGCACCAGTCCACCCTTCATTCTGCTTTACGGTACCCAAAGCTACCTGAGTCTCAGGCATCTTCTGGAAACCGGCTGTAGCATTGTAACGGGCAGTATAACCTCCATTGTGTGGAGTATTCGTATCAGGCTGTCCGCAATAATAGATAGCAACGCCATTCTGCTTCTCAAGAGCAGCAGCGGCAATATGCCAACGACGAAGGTCGTTCCAGCGGGTACCCTCGCAAGCCAACTCCCAACGGCGCTCGTTTCTCAAAGCTTCCTCTGAATAAGCACCAATCGGGTTCAAACCTGCACGCTTACGCACCTCATTGATACCAGCCACATCCTTCTTCAACTCACTCTGCATCAACAAGACATCTGCGAAACGGATGAGTACCAGATCGTGGATATTATTCAACTGCATATTCTCCTTTCCCGAAGTATCCCAGTTGCCTGGGTACATCACATTCTCGAAAGTACAAGAATAGCCATCCTCCAACTGATCATTCTTACAGGTAACAGGAGCCCACTTCTTGGCATAAAAATCAGTTTCCTGAACAAAGTCGGCCCAACCACCTTTCTTATATGTCTCTACCTTAGACCAGTCCTGGATAGAAGCATCACGGCGTACATCATTAGGCTCGGCAGCAGCCCAATCCTTTACCAAATTTGGAGCTACAGGACCAGCACCCCAACCCTGACCGAATGGGAAGGTGTTGCCATAAGCCTGACCGCCACGAACACCAAAGTGAAGTGCATAGCCATTGGCATAACCAATCGTTGTACTCCAGGAAGCGAACTTATTGAACTTGATAGAGAACAAAGTCTCTGGGTTCTGAGAAGCATCATCCTCAACCCACTTGAAGCCCTGACCCTTGGTATAATCATAATCTTCTACAGTGCATCTGTTGGTATAAGCCCAGAGATTCTGATACTTATCCACCAAAGTGCGACCAGAGTTAGCCACACAGTCATCGATGGCTGTAATGACATCCTCCTTAGACAAAGTAGTTCCATCAGGAAGTTCCACAGAAGTCAGAGGATTGTAAGTAGTGCTGGTCAGATCAGCCAATGTAGAACCATTGCCAAAGAAACCAGAATAGAACAACCAGGCACGACCCAGCATAGCCTCAGCAGCATACTTATCTATATGGCCATCAGTGCTCTTAGCAGCAGGCAAGAGAGCGACAGCATCACGAAGATCCATCAGAATCTGCTTCCAAGGGTCTTCAATATTACCTTGGGTGACAGCCTCAGAACCTGGTTTCAGACGCATAGGTACATTTCCGTACATAGAAGCCAACTCATAATAATAGAAGGCACGCAGGAACTTAGTCTGTCCCATCAATGAGTTTTTGGTATCCTCATTCATAGAGGTATTAGGAAGAGCCTCTATCAGGGTATTGGCACGGTTGATACCCTTGTAACGAGCCTCATAGAACACGTTGGTCATATCGGCATTGTAGTTACAGAGCAAATCATCTGCCTGCATCAACTTATCGTTGACACCACCACCACCGAGCATATCATCACTAGCCAACTGGGCATAGTAAAGGAAACTCATCTGAGGGTCTGCACAAACCTGGTTCAAATTCTGGTAAACACCAGCCAATACAGCCTCACCATCCTCCTTGGAAACAGGGAAGGTACTGGTAGATAACTCGCCAACATTCTGCACATCATTGATGTCGCAGGACGCCAAGCTAAGTACCGCCATGGCTGAAGCCAATAATATATTTAACTTTTTCATTGTGAATTCAATTTTAGATTAGAACTTTACATTTACACCAACCATATAGGTACGAGGCTGAGGATAGTTACCTACATCAACACCTGTTACCCATGAGTCTGAGCCGATAGCTGTACCATTCTCTGGATCCATACCCTTATAACCGGTAATGGTAAAGAGATTCTGGGCTGCGAAATAGAGACGGAGCTGCTGGAATGGGCTGCTCTTCCAAATCTTAGTGAAATCGTAACCCACGGTCAGATTCTGAAGACGGAAGTAGCTGGCATTCTCAATGTAAATATCAGAAATGGTCTGCCAGTTTGGACCTGCATTCATGTGGGCGAGCAATGGATACTTGTTAGAAGTTCCCTCACCATGCCAGTAATCATAAACCTCTGTAGTGAAGTTCTCGAACTCACCATCGGTGAACTTACGGAATGAACGAGCCACCTGCTGACCGAATGCTCCAAAACCTGTAACAGAAAGGTCGAAGCCTTTGTAAGATGCACCGAGAGTGATACCCATGGTTACATCTGGATGTGGATCGCCAAGCTCTGTCTTATCGTCATCATTGATAACACCATCGCCATTTACATCCACAAACTTCAAGTCACCTGGTTTGATACTGGTACCCTGCTTAGAGTTTGCGGCATTGCCCTTGCAGTTCTTGTCAAGGTAAGCCTGAACGTCTGCCTCATTCTGCATCACACCTTCTGTCTTGTAGCCCCAGAAGTAACCGATAGGATGACCTTCCTCGAAACGAGCCATATAACCGGTATTCTGAGCCAAGAGGTCCTTACCGCCATTGTTGTATGTCTGGTTAGACTTCACCTCTGTAACCTCATTGTGATTGTAAGCCATGTTCCAACCTACGTTGTACTGGAAGTCCTTGCCAATCTTGTCATTCCAAGTGAGAGCAACCTCAACACCCTTGTTCTCTACAGTACCAGCGTTTTTCATCTGGGTAGAGAAACCTGTTGTTGGATCTACAGGAACCGCAACCAGCAAGTCCTTGGTCTTCTTGTTATACCAATCCGCAGTAAAGCCCAAACGACCATTCAGGAAGCGAGCATCCAAACCGATGTTCAACTGCTCAGAAGTCTCCCAAGTCAAATCCTCATTAGGCAGACGGGAAGGAGCTGCACCTGAAATATACTGGTCAGGATTACCATTGAAGGTATAATAGCTACTTGTATCGTATGCGAAAGCAGCCCTGCCACTGGAAGTTGTTAATGGTCTGTGCATTACCATTCTGTCCCCAACCAGCACGAAGCTTCAGGAAGTCGAGCCATGAAACAGTCTTTGCCATGAACTTCTCGTTAGAGATAACCCAACCAGCAGATACAGATGGGAAATAACCCCAACGCTCACCTGGAGCGAATTTAGAGTTACCATCGGCACGCATGATGGCAGAAAGCATATACTTCTCATCAAAGTTGTAATTAACACGACCGAAGTAAGACATACTGCGAGAATCATCACAAGGAGTACCAGTAACGGCAGCAGCATTATTATTCTTCATATAGGTCATGTAAGCATGAGTCATATCGCCAAACACAGAATTAGAAGATGTAGCATTCAAGGAGAAACCGAAGTCTGGACGGCTCTCACCATACTCTGTACCTACCAGAATGTCGAAGTTGTGCTTCTTCTGCAAGTCAAACTTATAACTCAAGGTATTGGTTGTACTCCATCCCCAACTTGTACCAATCTGATTTGTAGCCTTATCCTCTGTTCGGAAATTGTCCGCATTGGTTCTGTTGGCATCGAATACAGGGAGGAAGGTACGCCAGGTATAAGTATTCTGATTGTAGTTCAACTGACCACGATATACAAGATTCTTGATTGGCTGAATCTCCAAGTAACCAGTAGCATGCAAGTTATGATTAATACTCTTGTTGTGACCAGACTGCTGATTCAACATCTTATAGATAGGGTTAACAGAATAAGAGTTGTATTTATCCACCCAGCCTTTCAAATCTTCGGCTGTGGTATAATTGCCATCGGCATTATACATAGGGATAGTAGGGTTGGAACGGAGCATATTGGAAAGCTCATTGCTATACTGGTTACCAATCTGGATACCCTGATTCTGCTTGTGCTGATAGTAGATATTCTCACCAATCTTCACAACATCCATGCCCTTGTCATTGCGATAGATGACATGCTCTGAATTGATGCGGAAGGTGAAACGGCGGTAGTCTGACTTAACAACATTGCCAAACACACCATCCTGATACTGATAACCGGCACCCATAGAGAAAGTTGAACGGTCGGAACCACCTGTTACGTTCAGAGCATGACTTGTTGTAACAGCATTCTTGTTGCGAATAGCCTCTACCCAGTTGGTTCCTTCGTTAGAACCATCCATATAAGAGTTGTAGAGGTCTTCGCCCATAATGCTCTTCCAATCGTAGCCACTTTCACCACTGTTGAAACGCACCTGATCCATTACCTCCATATACTGTTTGGCAGTAAGCATCTTAGGCATTCGATATACGTTAGCCCAACCTACGTTACCATCGTAAGATACCTGAATCTTACCCTGCTTACCCTGCTTGGTAGTTACAAGGATAACACCATTGGCTGCGGCAGAACCATAGATGGCACAAGATGCGGCATCCTTCAAGACGTCGATACGCTCGATGTCGGCAGGGTTCAAGTTATTGATATCACCTGCTACCCCATCAATAATATAAAGAGGAGCTGTGTTGCCGTTGGTACCGGCACCACGGATAGATATCTTAAAGCCATCACCAGGCTGACCGGAAGCTGCCTGAATGTTGACACCAGGAGTCTGGCTCTGCAAGGCGCCGAGCACCTGTGTGGTATTCATCTTCTGAATATCATCACCCTTTACCTCAATGGTAGAACCGGTAACGAGCTTTTTCTTCTGGACACCATAACCTACAACAACGACTTCATCAAGAGTCTTGTCGTCAGTCTTCATTGTGATTTTGAGACTAGACTGGTTACCCACAGCAATTTCCTGTTTCTGGTAACCGATATAGGTAACTACAATAGTAGAACCAGGCTTTACGTTCAAGGTAAAGTTACCATCAAGATCTGTAACGGTACCATTACCAGGGTTGCCCTTTTCTACTACACTTGCACCGATAATAGGACCTTCTGCATCACTCACATTACCGGTTACTTTCTTTGCCTGCTGTACAGCATTTACGCTCTGACTAGGAGATGCCGCCCATGCTTCAGTCGTATAACTCAAGCCTAACGATGCTAACGCTCCCACAAGCAGCATTGATTTTTTTAAGTTCAAATTCATACTTTAGTACTTTCTAGGTTGAATAGAATTAAACGTTTGTTGACTCTGACTATCAAAAATAGTCATTTTTCTAGTTCCCGACATATCTTTCAGATACGAAGGAAACAAACAGGTTAAGTTGAATTCATCTTCATAATGGTTATTGTTTATGTTTATATTGTTTATTGTTGTTTCATTTCATCATCAATCTGAAGTCATTTTTTTAGTATTACTATAAATGGCAAACAGATTTTCGATTGCAAAGTTACATTTCTTTTACGAAAAAAGCTGATACTATTTTGCTGATTTTAAGTATTATTTTGATTTTAGTTATTTTTTTTAATAAACCCCGACAAATACTAAAGATTT
>VOFI01002606.1_pt1 | contig 48850 bp, 76 predicted proteins | sample 5384131 | NCBI WGS metagenome assembly VOFI01 (sample SAMN12384728, study PRJNA508395) | human gut metagenome | isolation source: healthy gut H | host: Homo sapiens
GCGGATATCCCGCAGCCGTCCGGCGGTGGTCCGGCCCCCAGGTCTGGACGAAGGAGATGTCCGCCGTTCCCGAGGCGATGCAGCAGAAGGCGGACATCTCCACCATGCCGGAGGCCTCGCTGATATGGAGCATGCGCAGCAGCCGGGCCGCGAAAGGGGCGCTTCTCCGCCCATTTGGAAGGACCAGGTGCCCACCATCAGCCCATAGAGCAGGAACAGCAGGAGGAGACAGGAGTAGCCGCAGGGGATCAGGGGACCCCCCTGCGGTCCCCCTGGCGAAAGGTTGGCCCCCACGAGGACGCAGGCAAAGATCAGGTTGGACCCGAAGATCTGGAGCCCGCCCACAAGGGGGCGGGAGGAGACCGCCCAGTTCCACAGGGGATTGGCGTTTTTCAGGAGCCCCTCTGGGAGCAGAGGCCAGCTGAGGCAGGCCGCCGCCAGCGTCAGGGCCATGCCTGCCCCGAACAAAGCTGCCGCCCGGAGCAGGGCGTTGGGCTGGGTGATCCAGCGCCGGATCACATTCACGGCTCCTTCTCTCCTTTCTGATGGGTCAGCAGGCGCGCCATATCCTCCGGAAGGGGGAGGGTAAGGACAGCTCCTGCCCAGTGACGGGCTGCCGGAGGGACAGCTGGGCGGAGTGGAGGGCAGGGCGGGAGATCAGGGAACGGTCCTCGTACCCGTAAAGGAAATCTCCTGTCAAGGGGCAGCCCAGAGAGGCCATGTGGACCCGGATCTGGTGGGTGCGCCCGGTGTCCAGCTCCAGACGGACCAGGGAACGCCCCCGGAGCGGGACAGGGTCTCATACCGTGTGCGGGCGTCCTTGCCGTCGGGGCGGACCATCTGCTCCACCAGGGAGCCCTCCGGGGCCCCAGCGGGGCGTCTACCACACCGGAGGGGGGCTGAGGCCCGCCGTCGCACACCGCCAGATAGACACGGCGGAAGGCTGGGGTGTGGAGCTGCCCCTTCAGCACCTCCTGGGCGTGGGGGTGCTTGGCCACTGCCATCAGCCGGAGGTCCCCCGGTCCAGCCGGTGGACGGGGTGGAAATCTCCTTCAATTCCCTCCGAATTGTAATAATTCAGCAAAAAATTACCTATCGTATCATTAAAATGTCCGGGGCCGGGGTGGACCGGCACCCCGGGGCCTTGTTCAGGATCAGCAGGTCCCCGTCCTCGTAGACGATGTCCAGCGGACCGGGGGCGGGTAAGATGCCGCTGCGCCGCTCCGGGTCGGACAGGCGGACGGACAGAGTCTGTCCCTCCCGGGGGCGGAAGGCGGTATTCACCCGGGCCCCGTCCACCAGGATGCCGTCGGGCAGCCACTTGATCCGGCGGATCACCGTGCCGGACAGGTGCAGCCTCCGCCGCAGCAGGGTGTCCACCTTGACGCCCCCGTCCTCCGGCCCCAAGACCAGCTCCAGGCGGCGGGTCTTCCTCTGTATCTGTTCCATCCCGCCACCCTCACATCCGCTTGGACAGCCGGGCGCGGAAGACGGCCAGAGCGGAAAAGTAGAAAAAACAGCACGATGGACAGGGTCAGGGGAGACATCCGACCAGCCGAGCCATCCGGCCGCCAGGAGACCGAGGAACAGGGCGGTCTGGGTAGCCCGGGCAGCCTTCCACACGGCCCGGAGCTCGATCTCCTGGCTGCGCTCGTCGTCGCGGGCCACCCAGGCGGAGCGCAGCTCCTCCGGCCGGGCGAGGGTGTGCCAGCTCCCCGCCATCATGCTGAAGCCGACCAGAAACAGGCAGAAGATCACCTGGCCATACACATCCGCCGCCCTCCCGGTGAGTTGGGCCTGAAGGGGAATGCCCAGGAGCAGAAGCAGCAGGGCGGCGGCCAGGAGCAGGAGGCCCAGACGGCCTAACCGGCTCACATCACGGCGGTAGGACTGGTCGGCCTCCGTCTGGGGGCCGGCTCTGCGGGCCTGCCAGGTCCGCTCCATAGCCTCCGGCTCTGTGAGCAGAGTCTGATACCGGCCCCAGGCCCTGCCCCCCAGCACGGCGGTCCCGCCGGAGAGGACAAACAGGCAGACCCAGACGGCCTCCATCAGGGGCGGCCCGTCAACACCCCGGCGGAGGAGCAGCACCGCCCCGGCGATGCCCAGGACCAGGGCCAGGATGCTGAGGACATAGCGGCGGAGCAGGAAGGACCGGAAGGCGGCGCGCTCCTCCTCCGTCATGGGTGGAATTGGGTTTGGACAGGACACAGGGCTTCCTCCTTTCCAGGATAAAGTTCTCACCGCCGCCGGGCCAGGGCGGCCCGGGCGCCGAGGAAGAACAGGATGTAGGCCAGCATGGAGCCCATCAGCACCTTCACCAGCATCGGGTCCACTGCCACCAGGACAAAGGCGGCCAGGGCCTGGAGAAAAATGTCGCCACCCCCGCCAGCTGGGCCGCCTGGGCGGTGAGACGCTGGCTGCGCTCGTCGGTCTCCTGAATCCTGGCCTTTTTCCACCGCCCGGGTGGCGGAGCATCCACTCGTTGCGCAGCAGGTTGGCCAGTGCGGCGCCGGTGATGCCGCTGGCGCCCCCCAGATAAAAGCCTCGGGCGTGGCCGCTGATGCCGCTGCCGGGCACCAGGAAGAAATAGCACACCAGGCCCGTCGCGCCCACCGCCAGGAGGGCGAGGAATGCCCAGCGGCGCTGGATCAGATTTTTTCCATAGTCAGGGCCCCGTCCGGTCGTTTTTATGAGCATGATTTTTCCTCCTTACAGCTTTTTGGCCCAGCGGCCCATATTGACCATATAAAAGACGCAGTGGAGGACCGTTACGGCGGAGGAGAGAAGGATCCAAAGCGTCTCCTCCCGCACCAGAGAGATCACAAAGGGGACCCACAGCAGGTACAGGGTCCAGTACCAGCTGGACTGAGCGGCCTTCTCCCTGATGGCGATGTTGCGCTCGTCGGTCCCGCTGCGCTGGAGCTCCTTCCGCTCCTGGGGGGGACATGTGCCGCTCCACGGCGCCCATGATCACGCTGGAGCCCCCAGGCCCAGCAGGGCTCCGCCCATGCCGCACATCAGGCCGGTGATCCCGCCGGGCAGATCCAGCAGGGCAGCCGCCGCCATCAGGGCCAGCCCGCCCAGCGCGGCGGCGGCGAGCAGGATCGGTTTCAGCTTCTTCATGTCTCTTCCTCCTCGAACAGAAATATCTCCTCAATGGAGCTCCCGAAATATTTGGCGATCTTGTGGGCCAGCAGCAGCGAGGCGTTGTAGCGCCCGTTTTCCAGGGAGATGATGGTCTGCCGGGTGACCTCCACAGCGTCGGCCAGCTCCTCCTGGGTGATGCGCCGCTCCTTTCGGAGCTGAGCGATGCGGTTTTTCACGGCGGTCCTCCTCACGCAAAAATGTTTAGCTTGCTTTACATCTAGAGTATAGCACGCTTTACATTTTGTGTCAAGCAGGCTTTACTATTTTGCCCTTCTTTTTTCTGGGGACCAGATCTTGGAGCACTTCTGGGGCGGAGGAGGGAAGAGCTTGCCCCCGCCCGCCTCCATCCGCAGGATGCGCCCAAAAAGGGTCCCGCCCGCAGGGCGGGACCGCCCTTTCATGCCAGCCCCGGCGGCGGGGCATATTTGATGAAAAAGTGCCCTCCCTTCCGCCGCCTGCCCTGTCCGGGTCCACAAAATTTCTGCCTGCCCCTTGCAACTGGGCTCAGCTCCGCTATAATACCTTTGAGATCATAAGGAGGGCGGCCCCATGAGACAGAGACAGACCGGACAGGCGGACAAGCTGGGCATTTACATCCATATCCCCTTCTGCCGGAGCAAGTGCGACTACTGCGACTTCTACTCCCTGGCGGGGCGGGAGGACCGGATGGACGCCTATCAGAAGGCGCTGCTGGCCCACATCCGGGAGACTGCGCCCCTGGCCCAGGGCATCCCGGTAGACACCGTCTATTTCGGCGGGGGCACCCCCAGCTGGTACGGGGCCCGGCGCATCCAGGAGCTGCTCTCCGCCCTGAGCAAGCTTTTTTCAGGTGGAGAAGGACGCAGAGATCACGGTGGAGGCAAACCCTGACAGCGTGGACCTGCGCGCACTGCGCCCCCTGCGGAAGGCGGGGGTCAACCGCCTGTCTCTGGGGATGCAGTCCGGCTGCCCCCAGGAGCTGGAGTCCGTCCACCGCCCCACACCGTCCGACAGGTGGACGAGGCGGTGGCGGCCGCCCGGAAGGCCAAGCTGAACAACGTCTCTCTGGATCTGATCTACGGCCTGCCCGGCCAGACCATGGACAGCTGGAAGGCTACGGTGGAGCACGCCCTGTCCCTGATCCCCCAGCACCTGTCCTGCTACGGACTGAGGGTGGAGGAGGGCACCCCTCTGGCCCGCCGGGCGGCGGAGGGGAGATCCTGCCCGACGACGACCAGCAGGCAGACCTGTACCTCTGGACCGTGGGCCGGCTGGAACGGGCCGGCTACCCCAGTATGAGATCTCCAACTTCGCCAAGCCGGGCTATGAGTCCGCACAATCTGCGCTACTGGCTCACCCGGCCCTATATCGGCTTCGGCCCCGGGGCGCACTCGGACTTTGGCGGCCGGCGCTACTCCTTCGTCCGGGATCTGGACCGGTACATCGACGGCGTGCTCAAGGGCGGGGAGATCATCGACAGCGAGGAGCTCATCCCCAGCGGGAGCGGAGGGGCGAGTACCTGATGCTCCGGCTGCGTACCGCCCAGGGGAATCGAGGAGTGGGAGTACCGCAGCGCCTATTTCATGGACTTTGCCCCCTAGAGACCCGGCTCCGCCAGTTCCAGGCCCAGGGCTGGGCGGAGCAGGCCGGCGGCCGGTGGCGGCTGACGCCCAAGGGCTTTCTGGTGTCCAATCAGCTCATCGGCGACCTGCTGGAGCGGCAGGAGGAGTCCAGCCTGGACCAGCTGCTCCCCGGGCCAGGGCCCGCTTTTCCGGCAGCCAGGATGGTCCCTTTGTGGATTCTGTTTAAGAATCGGGAAAATGTTCCGGCCTTTGGACCGATTTTACACACTTTTCACGCAAATGTAATTTTATTTGCCTTTTGGATATAATAGTGTTACAATATAGTTGTATCAGACCGCCCACAGGCGGGACCTGTTTGGACTACTTATGGCATTTTGCCGTATAGACATAAGGACCTCATTACGTTTGAAGAGGGTGCAGCTTTGACCAAATATTTGATTGAGGGCGGACATCCGCTCCATGGAACCATTGAGATCAGCGGAGCCAAAAACGCCGCTGTCGCCATCATCCCCGCCGCCCTGCTGGTGGACGGGGTCTGCCGCATTGAAAATATTCCCCAAATCAGCGATGTGACGCTGATCCTTCAGATCCTTCAGGAGCTGGGCGCGGACGTCCGCACCATCAACCGCACCACGGTGGACATCGACTGCTCCCACATTCCGCAACCGTCAGGTCCCCTATGAGCTGGCGCGGAAGATCCGGGCCAGCTATTATCTGGTCGGGGCTCTCCTGGGCCGCTTTGGCTGGGCAGAGGACCAGCACATCAAAGGCTTTGTCTCCATGGGGGCCGAGGTGGATGTACGCAACGGCCTGATCTACGCCCAGGTGCCCGGCCGGGGCGCCTGGCCGGAGGGCAGGTCTATCTGGACATCGTCTCCGTGGGCGCCACCATGAACATCATGCTGGCCGCCGCCCTGGCCGAGGGCATGACCGTTATCGAGAACGCCGCCAAGGAGCCCCACATCGTGGACCTGGCCAACTTCCTCAACTCCATGGGCGCCGACATCATGGGAGCCGGTACTGATGTCATCAAGATCCGGGGTGTGAAGCAGCTGCGGGGTGGCTCCTATTCCATCATTCCCGACCAAATTGAGGCGGGCACCTATATGGCCGCCGTGGCCGCCGCCGGGGGTGAGCTACTCATTCAGAACGTCATCCCCAAGCATCTGGACTGCATCACCGCCAAGCTGGTGGAGATGGGGGTGGATGTGGAGGAGCAGGACGACGCGGTGCTGGTCCGCCGGAGTGGCCCCATCAGCCGGGTCAACGTCAAGACCATGCCCTATCCGGGCTTTCCCACTGACATGCAGCCCCAGATCGCCGCGGTCCTGTGCCTGGCCCAGGGGACCAGCGTGCTCACCGAGGGCGTGTGGGACAACCGCTACCGCTATGTGGACGAGTTCCGCCGCATGGGGGCCAAGATCCAGGTGGACGGCAAGGTGGCCGTCATCGAGGGGGTCCCCGCCCTGACCGGCGCGCCGGTCCACGCCTGTGACCTGCGGGCCGGGGCAGCCATGGTGATCGCCGGTCTGGCTGCCCAGGGCACCACGGAGATCGACGGGGTGTACCACATCGAGCGGGGTTACGAGACCCTGGTGGAGAAGCTGTCCGGCGTGGGGGCCAAGATCCAGGTGCTCTTCCTGCCCGACGACGAGGCCCAGACCCAGGCGGGCTGACCTTTGCACATGCTCCGGGCGGCGGCGATCTGCCGCCGCCCGTTTTCGCGCCCTGGGGGGCGCCACTCTTTCTCCGGGAGGCGGCACATGGAAGTGTGTACTCTGGCCAGCGGCTCCAGCGGGAATTCCCTGCTGATCTGCTGCGGCTCTACTTATGTTCTGCTGGACGCGGGCATCTCCGCCCGCCGGATCACCTCTGCCCTAAAGGCGCTGGGGGCCGATCCCACCCGGCTCAGCGCGGTGCTGGTCACCCACGAGCACACCGACCACGTCTCCGGTCTGGCCACCCTGACCAAGCAGCTGGGGGTGCCCGTTTACGCCACCGCCCCCACTCTGGACCGCCTGGAGCGAAAAGTCCCAGCACTGGCGCGGCTGGGCCGGGCGCTGGAGGCCGGCACTGGCTTCCAGCTGGGGGAATTGTGGGTGGAGTCCTTCTCCACCCCCCACGACGCCGCGGGCAGTGTAGGTTACGCCGTCACCGGCGGCGGGGCGCGGATGGCACTGGCCACCGATCTGGGCCACCTGACGCCCCAGGTGTGGGATGCGGCGCAGGGGCGGACCTACTGGTGTGTGAGACCAATCACGACGAGGACTGGGTCCGCTCCGGCCCCTATCCCTACGCCCTGAAGCAGCGCATCCTGGGGGACTTCGGGGCCACCTGTCCAATGAGGCGGGGGCCGAGCTGGCCGGCCGGGCTGCCCTGGCCGGGACCCCGGACCATCCTGCTGGCCCACCTGTCCTCCGAGAACAATACCCCAGCCCGGGCTTGCCGAGAGGTGGTCTCCCGCCGCCTGTCCGCCCTGGGGGTGCGGCCGGAGGAGGACATCACCCTGGCGGTAGCCCCCCGGTCGGAGTGCGGGGCGCTGTACCGGCTGGAGCGGGGCGGAGCTCTCCGGGCCTTTCCGGCAAGGGAGGCATCCCTGTGCTGAGCGTCTATCTGATCTGTGTGGGCAAGCTGAAGGAGAAATTCTACCAGGAGGCCTGCGCCGAGTACATCAAGCGCCTGTCCGCCTATTGCAGGCTCACCCTGGTGGAGCTGCCTGAGGAGCTGCCCCAGGACCCCTCTCAGGCGCAGATCGACGCCGCCCTGGGAGAAGGAGAGCCAGGCCATCCGGGCCAAGCTGCCCCCCAGCACCAGCCTGGTGTGCCTGTGCGTGGAGGGCAGGCTGCGCTCCAGCGAGGAGCTGTCCGCTTTGGTGGGGACCTGGGAGCACAGCTCCGCCAAGCACCTGGCCTTTGTCATCGGCGGCTCCTACGGCCTGGCGGAGCGCCTGAAGGGGGAGTCCTGGGTCAAGCTGTCTATGTCCCCCATGACCTTCTCCCCACCACCTGGCCCGGGTCATGCTGCTGGAGCAGATCTACCGTGCCTTCAAGATCCGGGAGGGCTCCAGCTACCACAAATGACAGGGTCCCGGGCCTGAAAACATGCTCACCGTGGATCCGTCCAAAAATCCGCTGGAAATTCATGCCTGCCTGTGGTACAATGTCCACAACAGCATGTCCCAGCGGATTTTATTGATTGGAGGTCCTACGATATGTCCTATCTTGATGCTTATCATGCATGGCTGAACAGCCCGGCCCTCTCGGCCGCCGAGAAGGCAGAGCTGGCATCCATCCAGGGCGATGATGCAAGGAGATCGAATCCCGCTTTTTTGATCAGCTTTCCTTCGGCACCGCCGGCCTGCGCGGCACCATGGGCGTGGGTCTGTACCGCATGAATGTTCATGTGATCCGTCACGCCACCCAGGCCTTTGCCCAGGTCATCCTGGAGGAGGGGCCCCAGGCCGCCGCCAGGGGGTGGCCGTCTGCTTCGACTGCCGCAACAACTCCGACACCTTTGCCCGGGAGGCCGCCTGCGTCATGGCGGGCAACGGCATCCCCGTGCGCCTGTTTGAGTCCCTGCGTCCCACCCCCGAGCTATCCTTTGCCATCCGGGAATACGGCTGCATCGCCGGCATCAACGTCACCGCCAGCCATAACCCCAAGGAATATAACGGCTATAAGGTGTACTGGCAGGACGGTGCCCAGCTGCCCCCCCAAGCACGCCGACGAGGTGGCCCGGAAGATGAAGGAGCTGGACGTGTTCGACTGCGTCAAGACCATGGACTATGACCAGGCCGTGGCCCAGGGCAGGATCACGCTGATGGGGGCGGAGACGGACGAGAAGTTCCTGGCCAACGTGATGGAGCAGGTCAACGATAAGGCGGTGGTGGAGAAGATGGCCGACACCTTCAAGATGGTGTACACCCCCTTCCACGGCACCGGCTATAAGCTCATCCCCGAGGCTCTCAAGCGCCTGGGCATGAAGCACGTGATCTGCGTGCCTCAGCAGATGGTCATTGACGGCGACTTCCCCACTGTGGTCTCCTCCCAACCCGGAGAACCCGGAGGGGTTCTATCTGGCGGTGGAGCTGGCCAAGGGAGCACGGCGCGGACTTCATCCTGGGCTCTGACCCGGACGCCGACCGGGTGGGCATCATGGTGCGCACCAAGGAGGACGACTTCGTGGTCATCTCCGGCAACCAGACCGGCGTGCTGCTGCTGGACTACCTGATCGGGGCCAAGCGCCGCACCGGCAAGATGCCCGACAAGCCCGTGGCCCTCAAGACCATCGTCACCACCGAGATGGCCCGCAAGGTGGCCGAGGTCAACGGCCTTCAGTGCTATGACACCTTCACTGGCTTCAAGTTCCTGGCGGAGAAGAAGGACAAGCTGGAGCACTCCGGTGCGGGGAAGGTCATCTTCTCCTATGAGGAATCCTACGGCTATATGCTGGGCGACTACGTCCGGGACAAGGACGCCGTCTCCGCCTCGGTGGAGCTGACCGAGATGGCCGCCTGGTATGCCAGCCAGGGCATGACCCTGTATGACGCCCTCCAGGCCCTGTTCAAGAAATACGGCTACTATGGCGAGCGCACCATGAACCTGGTCATGCCCGGCCTGGACGGCCTGAAGAAGATGGCCGACCTGATGGCCGGCCTGCGGGAGCAGCCCCCGGCGGAGATCGCCGGCGTGGCGGTAAAGCAGCAGAAGGACTACAAGGACGGCAGCGTGGTGGAGACAGCGACCGGCGCCAGGTCTCAGATGGAGCTCACCGGTTCCAACGTCCTGCGCTATGAGATGGCCGACGGCACCAGCCTGATCGTCCGTCCCTCCGGCACCGAGCCCAAGGTCAAGGTCTATATCCTGGCCAACGGCGCCGACAAGGAGGAGTGCGACGGAAAGGTGGCCAAGTACGCCGCCTGGGCCGAGAGCCTCAAAGACTGAAAAGACAGGCCGGACACCGGGCCCGCTCCAAAGCGAGCGGGCCCGGTCAGCTTGTGGAAAGAGCCGTCCCGCAAGGAGTTCCTGCACCCGCAGGCGGCGGAATAAAATTGGATCACATCATTTCCGGGGACGTGTATCTGGGAAGTGGCGCCTCTCACGCAGGATAGGCCGCCTCCATGATCCCTGGACATCCTGCACAGGCGGGGCGGAAATAGGCATAGTTCTGCTTCACTTCCATAATTTGTATTGAAACGTCTCACAAAACAGCTTTTCCCTCCGGTTTTGAGCGGGTCCGGATCTGCCGGGCCCAGTCAGGACAGGAGGGATTTTTTATGGCAAGCGGACAGAATCAGTATTATGGGCTGAATCAATGGGAGGCTGCGGACCAGGTGCTCCGGACGGAGTTTAACGCGGATAATCAAAAGATCGACGGGGCGCTGAAAGCCATGCGGGATCTGATCGTCAGTCCCAGCGTTCTCAATGCGGTACTGGATAAGCTGCGCAGTGATATCAACGCCCTGTCTGCCCGGGTGGATAAGCTGGAGGGAAGTGAGAGAGCCCCCGGAGCAAATGCTCCGGGGGCTGTTAAATTGCGTGAATCAGAATCTCACTCTAATCAGCGCTTCTGACCGATATCAAGCGTCAGCACGCCATCATCGTCAGCCACCACAGTGTACTCGCCCTCGAGCACAGCCTTGACGGCAGCGCTCTCAATGTAGTACAGAGTGGTCTCCTGGTTGGGGGCAGCCGACTGCTCATTCTGGCAGGCTTCCTCGGTGTACAGCTTGCCATCGACAACAGCCAGCTTCTGGGCCAGCTTGAAATCAGCCTCGGAAGCAGTGACCTTGACAGACTTCACGACGGCATTTTTGCCCTCGGCAGTCAGCTTGGCATCACAGACAGCAGCTCCATCGACACGGAACTCGCGGGCGCCATTGTGAGTATCGCTAGCAGTCTTCTCGATGGCCTTGAAGGTGTAGGTCTCACCGACGATCACCTCGTCGCCATCATTCACGGTCTGGCCCTTGGCGTCCTTGACTTCAAAATCCCAAACACCGGAAGCGGCAAAGTTCAGGGTATAGCTCACAGCCTCAGTGTCCACTTTGATGGCAATATCCTCGGTGCCAGCGGGAACGCTGACAGTCCAGGTGCCGTCGCCGTTGCTCTTGATCTTGGCAGCCTGAGCGCAAGTCACATCGGTGATGGTGTAACCCTTCTCGGCAGTCACGGTGATGTCAGCGGCCTGGTTCGCAGTAATGCTTGTGGGGTTGGCAGCAGCATGACCCTCGACCTTGACGCTGAGGGTGTCAGCGCTAGCGGTAGCGGTGATGGTGGTATCAGAATTGGCAGTCACCTTGCCGGAAGCAGGGGGTAGTCAGGTTGTAGCCCTCCTTGGCCTTAGCGGTCCAGTTGAGCTCAGTGCCCTTCTTAACGCTGATGCTGCCGTTCTCAGTGTACTCCACGCCGTTGACAGTCACGGTGGCGTTGGTCAGCGCGAGAGTGACCTTCACCATCTCCACCACGGGCTTGTGGATAATGTAGACGAGATCCGCGGTGTTGTGGTCGTTGCTGTCCTTCACGACGGTGACATAGGTCATGTAGTCGAACTTCACGCCGTCGTAGGTCTCCTCTTCGGTGCCCACATACATGTCCTTTACATCGCCGTCGGTAATGGTGTAGTCGTAGCCTTTGGACAGATTCTCACCGTTCTTGGGCTCCACATCCACATAGACAAAGACAGTGTCGTCCACGTCATACTTCACCTTGGCATCCTCCACGGTGGTCAGCCAGAAGGCGCCGTCGCCGCGGGCGTTGACGGTGTTGTCCTTCAGCTCCACATCCTCAATGCCGGTGATGTACTTCTCATCCACGGTCTTGGTGGCCTTGTACAGATGGCCGACCTCCAGGGCGCCCAGATCCTGGTCCACGTACACGGACTGCTTCACGCCGTTGACATAGGCGTTGGTGTACTCCCAGTAGTAGTCGCCATCGTACTTCAGGGACTCGCGGCTGGTCTTGCTGAGCATGAAGTAGGTGCTGGCGCTGTCATAAACATCGCCGTCCACGATGAAGACGATCTCAGCCACATTGCCGTTCTTGGTGCTCAGCACATAGGCCAGGGTGGCATTGTCCACATCGGGCACCTCATTGTAGCCGGTATAGGCGGTCTCGCCCTCCACGTCCACAAACACGGTCTTCTTGTCCACGATGAAGTCGTTCTTGCCGTCGGAGATATAGGCCTTGCCGTTGTTGATCTCGGCGTTGGTCATGGTCTTGGAATCCACAGCCTTCAGGGTGTAGATCTTGTCCTCACCCACGGTGTAGGCCCAGACCTTCTCGTCGATGTTGGTCTTATCCTTCTTGTCCTGGTCCTTATCTACCCAGTCGATCTTGACCTTGTCCTTGCCGTCCTTGTACTCATCGTCCAGGTCGGCCTTGACAGAGGTGGCGTCAGCCAGAACGACCTTGGCGACCCAGTCACGCAGCTCCTCGTCGGAGTCCTTCACGTACAGGTACTGGGTGCTGCCGGTCTCCTGCACGAAGCCCAGCACATAGCCGTTGGGGTCCAGATACAGGGTGTACTGCTCGTTCAGAGCGGGGTGGGCCTTCACGTTGTCGTCGTCCAGATCATAGACGATGTGGCCGTCGCCGGAGTAGCTGTGCCTTGGCACCATCGGCCAGCTTCAGATAGGTCTCGCCGGTCTCGCCCTTGCCGGTCTCGGCGTCCTTATCCTTTTCCACACGGGTGACCTCGCCGTTGACGGTCTCGGGAGCCATCAGCTCGCAGATATAGAAGTCCTCGTCCTCGTTGTAGTCCACGGTGAAGACAACGTAGTCGTCCTCCCTCATAGCCCTCAGCATAGAAGTCGTTGTCGTCCAGCTTGGGCTCGGTGGAGATGGCCTTCACGGTGACATACTCGCCCTTGGAATCGCTCTTCACCTTGGAGACCTGGCCCAGATAGTAATTGATCTCGACCACGGTCACAGTGGCGTCGGCGTCGTCGATGTAGATCTCGGTGACGGTGCCCTTGCCGGTGTACTTCCAGGTGGAGTCGTCCTTGGAGGTGGGGATGTTGTCATCCACGTCCTTATCTTCCTTGCCGTTGACATAGGCAGTCCAGGTGTAGCCCTCGTCCTTGGCATTGTCGCGCAGGGTGCACACAGACTTGCCCAGGTCCTTGTAGACCTCGTCGATATCCTGGCCGGAAGTATAGGTGTAGGTGGGGGCGTTGGGAACAGTAATGATCTCGTCCTTGTCCAGCATGCGGACCTTGGAGGCGATCAGGCCGCCGTTCTCGGTCAGATTATCGGTCTTGCTGGTGCTGCCGGCCTCGGTCTTGACGTTGTAGGTGCCGGTGCCCCAGGTGGTGGCGGGACGGCCATAGATGGTCTCGGTGTCGGTAGGGTACACCAGGTCGAAGTTCTTGTAGCCCAGGGTCTGCAGGTAGTTGAACTCCAGGGAGTAGATGATGCCCTGGTTCTCGTTGTAGTACACACCCAGCAGCTCGTTGTACTGAACAGGCACGGCCTTGGTCAGGGCGTTGAACACCAGCTCAGCCACGTTGTCGCGGGTCAGCCCGGCATTGGCGGTGAGCTTCAGGTCGCCATACAGGCCCAGAGCGGTGCCCTTGGCGGTGGCGGCCAGCATCCAGTCACTGCCGAAGTCAGCGGCGCTCTGGAAGTAGCCCAGGGCGCGGCACAGCATCAGCACGGCCTGCGCGGTGGTCACGGTGGCGTTGGGATCGAACTTGCCGTCGCCCACGCCGGCCACGATGCCCAGTGGAGCACAGGTTCACATAGCCCTGCGCCCAGGCGGGGACGTCGGTGAACACGCTGGTCTCCGCGAACTGGTTGACGTTCACACCGGCACCGTACAGCATGGTGCAGATGATGACCGCCATCTCGGCGCGGGTGACTACGTTCTCGGGGCCGAAGGACCCGTCCTCGTAGCCCTCGAACATGCCGATGGCAGAGGTGACCGCCACGGCATCCTGATTGACGATCTCGGCCTTGTCGGTGAAATCGTCGATACCCTTAGCGCTGGAACCCACGACCATCATGCCCAGGAGCATAACGGAAGCCAGAGCCAGGCTGAGAGCACGCTTCAGGTTTCTCATTGGATATTCCTCCTTTTTATATTGACAAAGTCGCTGTTTTCTGACAAACTGGGCCTTTTCTAGAACATTTCGGCCCACTATGCCTGTACAACACTTCTGACACAGGAGGAATTGGTTATAAAAAGGAGAGATCAGGGGAAAAATCCCCGAGATTCTACCCAAAAAGTTTCCCTGGTAGACATTTGGTAGACACACGAAAACAGAAGGGGCGGCGAGGCCCTGAAACCCAGGCCCCTGCCGCCCTTTTTTTGGTAGACTTTTGGTAGACATTTTGCTTTTTTTACATCTGTCGTTACAACGGTGTATTCCCTGTACACTTGAAAAACCTGCATTGGCATAGTATAATCATTAAAAATCTCTAATTTCGGTTTTTGTTTGTGTGTAGAGGTTTTTTTCGCCCCTAGGGGCACACAAAAGAATCGGAGTTTTCGGAAATACAGTGTACCTTTTCTGAAGGGTATGCCTCAGTGCATATCTTTTCTGTGGCCAATAGTCTCAAGATCTGGTGTTGTAGGAGGACGATAGTATGAGCAAACGAATCATTACGATCAGCCGTGAGTTTGGCAGCGGCGGGCGCACCATCGGCAAGGAGGTGGCACAGAAGCTGGGATATTCTTATTATGACAAGGAGCTGGTCCGCCAGGTCGCGGTGGAGACCGGCTTTGATGAGAAGTACATTGAACAGGCTGGCGAGTATGCCCCCTCCAAAAAACTGGCTCTCTTTTTGGTTTTGCTGCCCGGGGGTCCCAGGGAGCCATGGAGGGAATGTCCGCCAATGATTTTCTTTGGGCCATTCAGTGCAGGGTCATTCGGAGCCTTGCGGAAAAAAGAGCCCTGCGTCATCGTGGGCCGGTGTGCCGATTATATCCTGCGGGAACAGGAGGATTGTCTCAACGTATTCATTCACGCCTCTATGGCGGCCCGGGCGGACCGTATCGTGCGCCTGTACGGCTCCAGCGAGAAGAGCCCAGAAAAACGCCTGGAGGAGAAGGACAAGAGGCGCCGCGTCTACTACAAGCACTATACCGACGGGGATTGGGGCATGTCTCAGAACTACCACCTCTCTCTGGACAGCGGAATCATCGGCATCCAGCGGTGCGTGGACATCATCTCCGAGCTGGCAAAGACACTGTAAAAACTGCGGCGGATCTTGATCTTTCATGATTTTTGCAAACTGAATAGCCTTATCAAGAGTGGTGGAGCAAACGGCCCGATGAAGCCCGGCAACCTGCGTTCCGCAAGGTGCCAAATCCGGCGGTAGTGTATCGAAAGATGAGGGTGCATGGACTCTGACGCTCCGCCTCGGCGGGAGCGTTTTTCATCCCCGACAGAAGAAAGGACAGAATATTATGGCAAAGCGACTGTTTACCTCTGAATCCGTGACCGAGGGCCACCCCGACAAGATCTGCGACCAGATCTCTGATGCGGTGCTGGACGCCATTCTGGCCAAGGACCCGGACGCCCGGGTGGCCTGCGAGACCACCGCTTCCACCGGCCTGATCCACGTGATGGGGGAGATCACTACCTCCTGTTATGTGGACATCCCAAAGATCGCCCGACAGGTTGTGAAGGAGATCGGCTATGACCGGGCCAAGTTCGGCTTTGATTGTGACACATGCGCGGTGGTCACCTCCATCGATGAGCAGTCCCCCGACATCGCCATGGGCGTGGACAAGTGTCTGGAGGCCAAGGAGGGCACCAGGACGACGGCCTGGACAACGGGGCTGGGGACCAGGGCATGATGTTCGGCTACGCCTGCGACGAGACCCCCGAGCTGATGCCCCTGCCCATCTCTCTGGCCCAGCGGCTGGCCCGCCGCCTGACCCAGGTCCGCAAGGAGGGCCTGGTGGACTACCTGCGCCCTGATGGCAAGACCCAAGTCACGGTGGAGTATGACGGGAGAACCGCCCCCTGCGGGTGGACGCGGTGGTGGTCTCCACCCAGCACGGGCCGGAGGCGTCCCTGGACCAGATCCGGCAGGATATGATCCAGCTGGTCATCAAGCCCATCATCCCTGCCGAGCTGCTGGACGATCAGACCAAGATCTACGTCAACCCCACCGGCCGCTTCGTGGTGGGCGGTCCTCAGGGCGACTCCGGGCTCACTGGCCGGAAGATCATCGTGGACACCTACGGCGGCAGCGCCCCCCACGGCGGCGGCGCCTTCTCCGGCAAAGATCCCACCAAGGTGGACCGCTCCGCGGCCTATGCCGCCCGCTGGGTGGCCAAGAACGTGGTGGCCGCCGGTCTGGCCCGGCGCTGCCAGGTCCAGCTGGCTTATGCCATTGGTGTGGCCCGCCCCGGTCTCCGTCCGCGTGGATACCTTCGGCACCGGAACGGTGCCGACGAACAGCTCTCCGACGCAGTGGAACAAGTCTTTGACCTGCGTCCGGCTGCCATCATCCGGGATCTGGGCTGCGCCGCCCCATCTACCGCCAGCTGGCGGCCTATGGGCACTTTGGGCGGGACGACCTGGACCTGTCCTGGGAGAAGACCGACCGGGCAGAGGCACTGAAGGCGGCTCTGTAACGGCGTCAGCGGCCAGGAATCTTTCAGTTGGCGCCTCATAGACTGTACAGGCGCAAATAAGGGCCGGAGGAGATCCTCCGGCCCCTTCTTTCTGAATGACCGGCCCCGGGGCTGGACAATCGCCGCGCCATAGGGTAAAATAGAGAGAAAACAGCCTAAATGGGTATCTCTGCGCCCCATACAGGAAGGAGATCATAGAATATGGATTACAGCGAACTGCTTCGGCACGTGGATCACACACTTCTGACCCCCCACCGCCACCTGGGACCCGGTCAAGACGGTCTGTGACGAAGGCCTCACCTGCCGCACTGCCTCCGTCTGCATCCCGCCCCGCTATGTGAAGCGGGCCGCCGCCTATGTGGGCAATCAGCTGAAGATATGCACCGTGGTGGGTTTCCCCAACGGCTACGCCACTCCCGAGGTCAAGGTCTTTGAGACGGAGGACGCCATCCGCGATGGAGCGGACGAGATCGACATGGTGGCTGATCTGGGCCTGGTGAAGAGCGGCGACTGGGAGGGGGTGCTGGAGGAGATCAAGGCGGTCAAAGCATCCTGTAAGGGACGTATCCTGAAGGTCATCGTGGAGGCCTGCCTGCTGACCTGTGAGGAGAAGCAGGCCATGTGCCGTATCGTCTCCATGTCCGGGGCGGACTTCATCAAGACCTCCACTGGCTTCTCTACCGGCGGCGCTACCTATGAGGATGTGAAGCTGTTCCGGGAGCACTGCAGCCCCGATGTGAGGATCAAGGCGGCCGGCGGCATCCGCACCCTGGAGGAGGCCCAGACCTACCTGGAACTGGGGGCCGACCGTATCGGCAGCAGCGGTCTGGTTGCCCTGGTCCAGGCTCAGAGCAACGGCTGAGCCCAGCCCTTTTTCACACCGAAGATCCCCGTCCATTGTGAAAATGGACGGGGATCTTGCGTTCTGCAGGCGTATCCCGCAGGAGTGACCTCTCGTTGGGCCCACGGTTCTGGATCGGTCAGTATTGCAGGCCTCCGTTCACATCCAGCACCTCACCGGTGGTCCAGGATGCGTCATCGCTGCCCAGGTATGCGATGGCGCCGGCGATGTCATCCAGCTCTCCCAGTCTCGGGATGCGGACACCCGCAGAGAGCTTATCCACCTTATCCTGAGAGAGAGAGAGAGGAACATTTTCCCTTCAGCGGCCCAGGCGCTACGCTGTTCACGGTAATGTTCCAGGGGCCCAGCTCATATCCCAGGCACATGGCCATGCCGTTGATCCCAGCCTTTGCGGCAGCGTAATTCACCCCCACCCCCGGGCGGCCCGTGCGGCCCCCAATGGAGGAGATCAGTACGATCCGACCGTAGTTCTGCTCCTTCATGGCGGGGACCACCGCTTTCACCGAATGATAGACCCCTGTCAAGTTAATGTCCATCACATCCTGCCACTGGGCTTCTGTCAGCTCATCGATGGGAAAGTGACGGAGGATACCTGCCGTGGCTACCAAGACGTCGATCCTGCCCCACTTTTCCTTTTACTTCGGCTGCGGCGGCCTGGCAGTCCTCCAAGCTTCGGACGTCGCCCGGGATGGTCATCACCCGGTCCTCATCCCAGCCTTCCTCTTTCAGCATCCTGGCCTCCTGGTCCAGCGCCTCCCGGGAAAAATCGGTCAGCGCCACTTTTCCGCCCTCAGACAGCAGCCGCCGGGCAGTGGCGCCGGCGATATCCCCCGCGCCAGTGATCAGCACAACTTTATGTTCATATCGCACCATTGCATATCCCTCCAGTCTTATCGTTGCTCCCCAGACATGCCTTTGCCCCTTCCAGGGCCCGTCTGGCATGGGTCTCATAGCCTATCTTTTCCACTCTTGTCAGGTGGGGCACTTCCACACCGCACACCACCTGCGGGATCCTGGAAATGATCTCCGCGATGGGGATTGCACCCTCCCCGGGATACAGGCGTTCCGCCCGGCCGGTGTGGATCAGTGCCGCCTCATCCGTGGGGATCGGGGCCTCACAGTCGCACAGGTGCGCGTAATGGAACCAGCTCCGGGGCACTCCTCCAGCTCATGCAGCTGGACCCGGGAGCGGTAAAAAGTGCAGGCAGTCTACCACCACGCCCACGTTCTCTTTGCCGGAGTCCAGGAGCAGCTGCCTGACCTGACGGAGATCGGTGACACTGGCCCATGTGACGAATTCCACGCTGACCGTCTGCTCATATCGGGCGGCCAGTTCACACAGCCGGCAGAACTGATCGGTATAAAATGAGCGGTCCGGGGTCCAGATGTTGGTCAGGATGTGCCGGATGCCCAGCTCTGCTGCGGCCGCCAGCGCCGGTTCATAGTCCTGCACATCCACTCCAGCCGCGATGCGGGCATTCTCTGTATCGTGCAGCAGGATGCCTGTCTCCTGAGCGGCCCGCCGGGTCTCACGAAGCAGATGGGGATCCTTTGCGATGTCATAGGGACGCTCCCCCGGCAGCCCCATGGGGATGGTCCAGGCTGAGGCTGACCGCAGCATAGCCCGCAAATGGACCAGGTGGCCGCCACCCGGATCATCTCCGGGAACGGGGGGCGGACTCCCGGAGGACGAACAGTTTCTAAGACGTTCCGCCAGGCGTATCAAAGCCTTTATAGAAGCGGAAGACCGTCTCATCGTCCATGGTATCCCGGAACTGTTGGGCATCCTGATAGAGGAAAGGGAGATCAATGGCATTCAGCTCAGGGACGAAATTGGCGGTGAATGCGGTGGACCCCAGGAAGAAGGCCACATCACCGGCCTGTGTAGATTCGCACAGCTCAGTGTCGGTCCCCATGGAGCCGTTGAAATACATCTGGAGCTGGATGCGGCCGCCGGTGATGGCGTTAAGCTGATCCGCCATGTAATGGACCAACAGGCCGTCCACGCGGTCCTCAGCGCCGTCGGTGGCAATGATGAAGGAGTAGGAGTCGCCCTGGGTGTAGTCCACAGAGCTGTCCAGTTCAGGCTGGATGTCGTAATCCGCCACGCTCTGAACGGCGCCGGAGCCTGTGCTGGAGCCGGACGGGGGCGGGGTGGAACCCGCGGAGGTCCCCCCTCCTCCACAGGCTGCCAGAGACAGAGACATTGCTGCTGCGAGGGTCAAGCTGATCAGTTTTTTTGTGGTGTTCATTTGAATTCTCCCTTCCTGATTTGACTCGCCGCCTGAGGCGGCCGCTTGTTCTGATGACTCAATCTTATCAGAGCCCTTTTCAGAATTCCAATACCGGTATCACATACCAGAGATCGGTTTTGAACATACCTTTCTTTTTGGTTCTTTTGGGACTTTTTCCTGTCTTGACGCTGTGGAAAAAGGGGTGCTATAATAATTTTAGACAAAATTTGACCCAAATTCCGGGGAGGGACCGCTGACATGAATCTTCAGCAGCTGTATTACTTTCAGGCCATCAGCAGGCTGAAAAACTATACCAAAGCCGCAGAACAGCTCCTGGTCGCCCAATCCAGCCTGAGCCATTCCATCGGGGATCTGGAGCGTGAGCTGGGCGTCCCTCTCTTCTTCAAGGTGGGGCGGAATATTGATATCACAGAATACGGAAAGCAGTTCCTGATCCATGTGGACCGGATCACCGCGGAGCTGGAGCTGGCCAACCAGGAGCTGAAAAACATGCTCAACCCCAACATGGGCAAGATCCGCATTGCCCTGGCTTACACCGTGAGCAACCGCTTTATCCCCAATATGATCAAGGGCTTTTACGAAAATGAGGACAACCGGGCCATCCAGTTTGAGTTCAGTGAAAAGCAGGCGGCAAAGATCATTGACGCCTTTGCCAACCGGACTCTCGACCTGGGGTTCGGCGCCCGAATGGACAGCGACCAACTGGAATATTTTCACATTTTTGACGAGGAGATCGTCGCCGTGGTCTCCAGCCGCCATCCCCTGGCTCTGCGCGGGAGCGTGAAGCTCCAGGATCTGATTCGGGGAGCCCATGGTCTCCTATACCTATAACTGCGGGACCCGGTACTGGATAGACGACGTCTTCCGCCGGTTTTCAGCTCACCCCCAACATCATCCAGGAGGTGGACACGGAAAAGGTGATGGCCAGTGCTGTAGCCTCTGGTCTGGGCGTGGCCCTCATGCCCAGAATGACAGAGCTGAGCATCTACGATGTGGTCCCCCTGACGCTGGAGAATTCGGAGCTCCACCGCCCCATGTTCATGTGCTGGCCCAAGGGGAGACCCTGCGGCCAGTGGTCAAAAATTTTCGGGACTACATTATGGACCGGGTGGGCGAGCTTCCCTCCTGAACCGTTCCCACAGCACAGGGGCGCGATGTCCCGCATATATAGAAAAGCAGAAAGACGCTGCCCGGGGAGAGTGGGCAGCGTCTTTCTGCAAGAGAAGAGGAAACAGAAGTCAGCGGATCAGGCACAGCGAGATCTGTGGGAAGATCACGATCAGAACCAGGCCGATGGCAAACAGTATGGTAAAGGGCAGCGAGACCTTTGCGATCCGGATTACCGGGATCTTGGTCATGGAGCTGGCGACAAACAGATTGATCCCAACGGGAGGAGTGACAAAGCCAACTGCCAGGTTCACCACCATCATGATGCCGAAGTGGACCAGATCCACCCCGATGGCGGTCATGACCGGCGCCAGGATAGGCGTGAGGATCAGGATGGCCGGGGCGGCGTCCATCACCATGCCCACGAAGAGCAGGAAGATGTTGACCACCAGCAGGATCGTCCACTTGCTGGAGAAGGAGGATGTGATCCAAGCACCCACCATCTGCGGCACGTTCATCAGGGCCAGCACGCGTCCGAAGGAGACGGCGGCGGAGAGCACGAAGAGGATGGGGGCGATCGTCTTCAGAGACTCCATAAAAACAGCGGGGATCTCCGAGACCTTGATGGTCTTATAAATGAACACGCTGACGAACAGGGCATAGTAGACCGAGATCACCGCCGCCTCAGTGGGAGTGGCGATGCCGCCGTAGATGCTCCCCAGGATGATGACCGGGGTGAGCAGCGCCCAGAAGCTGTCCAGGAACAGCCGGAGGAATCCCTGTCCCCTCAGCTCCCCCCATCACCGCCTTGATGCGCACCCGGTCCTCCCCTCTGCGGGCGGAGTAGTAGACCGCATAGATCATCAGCAGGCCGCCCAGCAGCAGGCCCGGCACGATGCCGGCAATGAACATATCGCCCACGGAGGTGCCCGCCGAGGTGCTGTACAGCACAAAGGGGATGCTGGGGGGATGATGCAGCCCAGGCCGCCGGCCACCGTGACCACAGCGGTGGAAAACTCTTTGGAATAGCCCAGGTTGACCATGACCGGGATAGTCATGGCGCCCACAGCCGCCACTGTGGCAGGGGCGGAGCCGGAGATAGCCCCGTAGAACAGGCAGGTGATGATGACGGCACAGGGCACGCCGCCGATCACATTGCCCACGAAATAAGTAAAGACGTCAAAGAGTTTTTTGGAGATGCCGCCCCGGGCCATAATGGTGCCGGACAGCATAAACATGGGGATGGCCAGCAGAGTCAGGCTGTTGACGCCGCTCATCATCTGCCGCAGGACCATGACCAGATTGGACGCGAAGGTGTTGTCCACGACCCAGGGCAGGATGGAGCTGATGCCCATGGTGACCGAGATGGGCAGGCCGAAGAGCAGGATGACAAAAAACAGGACAAAAAGGACCACGGCTGACATACTCACTCATCTCCTTTCTGAAGCAGGGTGCGCAGGTTGCTCCATACCCCTGAGCCGCCCGGAATGCGGCCAGCGCAAAGCCCACCATCAGAGAGCCCTGGACAAAATACATAGGTATCCCGCAGGCGGCGCTGGTCTGGCCGTTTTCCACTGAAGCGTAGGCGAACTCCCAGGCACTGGGGAGCAGATAGAGGAAAAAGACTGTCATCACAACGTCTCCCAACAGCAGGATGACCGCCTGTACCTTTTTGGGGAAGAGGGAGATCAGAGTGTCGATCTTCAGGGGAGATCCCTTCCTTCAGACAGAACCCTATGCTGAGGAAGGTGCTCCAGATAAACATGAAGCGGGCCAGCTCCTCCGACCAGGTCAGCGAGTTGTTGAGCACGAAGCGGCAGAATATCTGGATACCCAGCACCAGCGTCATACCCGCCAGCAGGAGAAACATGACCCAGCGTTCCAGATTCTTGTCGATTTTTTTCAGCAGTTTCATTTTATACCTCCTCATTTCCTTGTGTGCAGGTCAGCCCTCCGGCATGGGAGTGTGCGCCGTACAGACCAGAAGGACGATCAGCGGCGCCCTTCCGCCATTGAAGATTCGGTGGATCTCACCCCGGTCTATCAGGATCAGTTTTCCTGATCGATATGGGCCTTCACATTCTGCTCCATGTCCTGGATCACACCGGAGCCGCTGATGACATAGCTCAGCTCCTCAGAGGAGGGGTGGTTGTGGAACACGCTCCCCTCTCCAGGTGCGTACACTGTGACATTGGAACAGAAGTCCACCGAGTTTTTGATGCCAAAGCACTGGAATCGCTTGCGCATCGTGCCGGGACTGTCCCCCTGCCAGACTCCTTCTCCATCTAAAAATGGATCGATTACTTTCATGCCGTTACCTCCCGTCGTTTTCCCCTGGGAGGGTCCAGCGGCAGTGTCACCTCCCCAACGGCCTGTCTTGTACTTGTATTATCCGAGAAACCTGCACAAAAGACAAATACCAATATCACATAGCATCTATTGCTTTTGACCATGCGTTTTGAGAGGGCGTCCCGCCATCTCAGCAGGGGTGTGGATGGGGCGGCGGTGGGACGCCCAGCGCATGACCCGCAAAGTGCCCAAGGTGTGCTGTATCCGCGGAGGTAAGCTGGGCATAGTTCTGCTAAGCTTCCATAATTTGTATCAAAACATCTCACAAAACAGCGTTTCCCCTCCGGTTTTTGAACGGGCCCGGATATGACGGGCCCAGTCAGAACAGGAGGGGAATTTTTATGGCAAGCGGACAGACACAGTATTATGAGCTGAATCAATGGGAGGGCCGGGACCAGGTATTGCGCACCGAGTTCAATGCGGACAACGCCAGGATCGACAGGGCCCTCCACGAGCTGAGAGCGCGCAACTGCCAGCTCTACATGCTCACCTATACGGGGACGGGGAGCGGCGGCCGCAGCTTCACCTTTCCCCACAGGCCGGCGGCGGTGCTGATCATGGGCGGGATCGTGACCTTTTGTGTGCGATCCAGGGGGAATCCTACATCTATCTGCGGTACGGGAACGTGGACACCAAATCCCGGGCTGTATGGGGGAGGGCAGCACCGTGAGCTGGGAACTGGCCAATGACGACCCAGTGCTTGCCGCAAACGCTGCCGGGGCGCGCTACACCCTGCTGGCCCTGCTGGACGCGGATGCCTGAGCCGTAATAAGAGCACCCCGGGCTTCGGCCCGGGGTGCTCTATGATTCCGTAGTAGTTTAAATTTCAGAGAAATCTACTCAGGAAATCGTAGCAGTAACGGTAACATTTCCGCTGGCAGGATCAATGGTCAGAGTATTCTCACGCACCATATCGGTCGCAATAACAGAGAAAGTATCATTATCGCTGGTAACATTAGTACCAGCAATCGCAACCGTCGCGGAATCACCCACCTGCTTGTTAGCACCCACGCCATAGGTCACCTCGAGGGAAGTCTCGTTATACTTGACTACCTCTTCACCGGTGATACCAATGTCATTAGTGTCAACATAGGTCACAGTAACATAGCCACGATACACGACCACATCGCCAGTCATATCGGCAGCGGGGATAGCGCTACTATATGCCAGATAGCCCTTATCAACATCGCCCACAGTGTAGATGAAGCCAGTGCCGTTTGCGCCGGTCACAGCGGCAGGAGCCTCGCCAGCAACTACGTAATCGCTGCTGGACTCGGTATCATCCGCATTCATGATGGTGTACTTCACAAAGCCGGTGGTGACGACGGTATCGGCATTCAGGGCGGCGCTCGCATCGCCATAGGCCACATAGTCAGCGCCGATCTTGGCGGTGGTGGAGCCATCCTTCGCCTCAACGGTGTAGGTGGAGCCATTCTTGATGTACTCAGGCTTTCCTCCATCCACAGTGATCGCCAACATGTCGGTGTCGATCACATCGCCAGCCTCAGGGATGACATCAGTCTGAACACCCTTGCCGTTCACCACGATCCAGTTAGAAGTGTGCGTGATCGTCTCGCCTGCGGGAGCGGTCGTCTCTTTTCCGTTCAGGGTGTAGGTGATGACCTCGACCAGATCAGTGTCGACATCCCAGGTGAACTTGCTGTCATAGCCCAGCTTATCCTGGCCGCTGAAGGTATAGGTGGAGCCGGCCTTGCTGATGGTCACGTTCTTGTAACCCTCGTCAGCCAGCTTCTTCTCGATGGCCGCAATGGCCGCCTCCAGAGCGGGCATCTCGCCCTCGTAGGTCACAGTGATGGTGCCGTCACCGTTTAGAGTCACAGTGCCGTCAGCCTTCACGATGGCCTTGGTGGTCACCTCGACCTTCATGTCCTTGGTGACGTTCTTGATGGTGTAGACGCCGTCTTTGGCTGTAAGCACTGTGCCGTCTTCCAGCTTCACGGAGACCAGGTCATAACCGTCAGCAGCACTGATAGAGAACTTGGCATCCATGCCCTTGTCGTTGACAGTGGCCACCTTGCCGTCCACAGAAGTGGTGGCGGACTCGGACTTCACAGTGAAGTCGGAACCGGTGAAGGTGATATCGCGGGTGTCGCCCTTCTCGGTCTCAGTCCAGAAGATGTACACCAGACGGGCAGTCTCGTCATCAACGGTCTTCATGACCCAGGCATCCTTGGCGGGTAGGTGGTGTTCTTGTCGGACTTCAGGTCCTTCAGATCGTCGATGTCACCATCGTCGATCTTCCACTCCCATTGCCCTTCACGTCCACCAGCTTGCGGACGGTGACATAGATGGTCTCCCTCGTCGGTGTCGAACTTGTGCTCCTTATCGTTGGCATCGTCGATCCAGAAGGCATTGTCGCCGACGGCAGTGGGCTCGCCGCTCACCTTAGCGGCGGCCTCCTCCAGCTTGGAGATGTACTGGCCGTCCTCGATGGTCTGGGTGGCCTTATAGAGCACGCCTTCCTTCAGGACAGTTCTGGGGCTGCCGTACAGATCGTTCACGGCGTCATAGGTCACGAACACGCTCTGCTTCTGGCCGTCCACATAGGCGTTCTCATACTCCCAGTAGTAGTCGTCATCGTCATAGTCGCCGGACTCGCGGTCTGTGTCGGCCAGGACGAAATAGGTGGCGTTGTCGTCATAGATCTCGCCGTCCAGGATGAAGACGACCTCGGCGATCTTGCCATCCGCCTTCTCGTTGTTGTCGCCGTCCAGGACATAGGCGATCTCGGCGTTCTCCACATTGGGGACCTCGTCATAGCCGGTATAGGCCACTTCGCCGTTCACATCCACGAAGATGGTCTTGCGGTCCACGATGAGCTTGAAGTCCTCGTCGCCGGCGTCGATGTAGGCCTTGCCGTTGTGAATCTCAGCGCCGTCATAGTAGTACTGATCCTCGGCATAGGTCAGGGTGTACACGTCAGAATTGCTCACAGAGTATTTCCAGATCAGGTTGTCAATGCCGCTGACGGTCTTCTCGTCCTTTTTGACCCACTGGATCTCGTCATCGGCATCGAAGCCATTGGAGTTGAAGTTGGTGGGCCAGAAGTCGCCGGCCTCAAGCTCAGGCAGGTCGCGGACCTTGCTCTTCACGTCCACCTTGGCGGTGGTGCCGTCGGGCAGGTACACGCGGGCCACCCAGTCTTTCAGCTCCTCGTCGGAGTCGTCCACATACAGGTACTGATCGATGGACTCCTCAGCGGGCTCAAAGCCCAGAACATAGCCTTCGGGGGTCAGATACAGAACGTACTCCACGTTCAGCTCGGGGTGCTTATCGCCCCAGGAAGAATCGCTCACATCATAGACCATGTGGGTATCCAGAGCGGTGTAGTAGTACTTGCCGTCATCACCGCTGAGACGCACATAGGTATTCTCGCTGTTGTCCTCATTCTGGACGCGGGTGACCTGGCCGGTGACGGTCTCGGGGCCATCAGCTCGCAGATGTAGAAGTCCTCGTCCTCGTTGAAGTCCACAGTGAAGACCACATAGTCGTCCTCAGCAAAATCGGTGGTGTAGAAGGTGTTGTCGTCCAGGCTGGGTTCCTCAGACAGAGCGCGGACGGTGATGTAGTCAGCGTCGTCATCATCGGTCTTCACGTTGGAGACCTCGCCCAGGTAGTAGTTGATCTCCACCACGGTCACGTCCAGGGTGTAGTCGTCGATGTAAATCTCCACGACAGCGCCCTTGTCGGTGTACTCCCACTTCTCATCAACATTCTTCCCGGGGATGATCTCATCATCCTGCTCCTCACCGTTGATGAAGGCAGTCCAGGTGTACTCCTCGTCAGCCTGCTGGCCGCGGGCGTCATTGCACACGGCAGCACCCAGATCAGCATACACGTCAGACTCATCAGTGCCGTTGGTGTAGATGTAGTCGGGGGTGTTGGGGACGGTGATGATCTCGTCCTTGTCCAGCATCCGGACCTTGTCGGCGATCAGGCCGCCGTTCTCAGTCAGATACTCGTCCTTCTGAGTGGTGCCGGCATCGGTGCGGGCGTTGTAAGAGCCGGTGCCCCAGGTGGTGGCGGGACGGCCATAGATGGTCTCGGTGTCGGTGCGGTACACCAGGTCGAAGTTCTTGTAGCCCAGGGTCTGCAGGTAGTTGAACTCCAGGGAGTAGATGATGCCCTGGTTCTCGTTGTAGTACACACCCAGCAGCTCGTTGTACTGGACAGGCACGGCCTTGGTCAGGGCATTGAACACCAGCTCAGCCACGTTGTCGCGGGTCAGCCCGGCGTTGGCAGTGAGCTTCAGGTCGCCGTACAGGCCCAGAGCGGTGCCCTTGGCGGTGGCGGCCAGCATCCAGTCACTGCCGAAGTCAGCGGCGCTCTGGAAGTAGCCCAGGGCGCGGCACAGCATCAGCACGGCCTGCGCGGTGGTCACAGTGGCGTTGGGGTCGAACTTGCCGTCGCCCACGCCGGCCACGATGCCCAGGCTGGAGCACAGGTTCACATAGCCCTGCGCCCAGGCGGGGACGTCGGTGAACACATTGGTCTCCGCGAACTGGTTGACGTTCACACCGGCGCCATACAGCATGGTGCAGATGATGACCGCCATCTCGGCGCGGGTGACTACGTTCTCGGGGCCGAAGGACCCGTCCTCGTAGCCCTCTCGAACATGCCGATGGCAGAGGTGACCGCCACGGCATCCTGATTGACGATCTCGGCCTTGTCAGTGAAATCGTCGATACCCTTAGCGCTGGAACCCCGACCATCATGCCCAGGAGCATAACGGAAGCCAGAGCCAGGCTGAGAGCACGCTTCAGGTTTCTCATTGGATATTCCTCCTTTTTATATTGACAAAAGTCGCTGTTTTCTGACAAACTGGGCCTTTCCCAGAACATTTCGGCCCACTATGCCTGTACAACACTTCTGACACAGGAGGAATTGGTTATAGAAAGGAGGAAATCAAGGGAAAAATCTCTGGGATCACGCCTAAAAAGTTTCCCTGGTAGACATTTGGTAGACACATGAAAACAGAAGGGGCGGCGAGGCCCTGAAACTCCAGGCCCCCGCCGCCCTTTTTTGGTAGACTTTTGGTAGACATTTTTATTTTTAACGCTAAGAGACTGAAAAATATTTGCCGCCCCTCAAAAAACTATTGACATTTTTACGATAGCATGATAAGCTAGATAAGCTTCAAGCGGAGAGCGGAAAAGCGCCGGAGTGGCGGAATTGGCAGACGCCCGGGACTTAAAATCCCGTGGGAGTGATCCCGTGCCGGTTCGACCCCGGTCTCCGGCACCAAGATTTCGCGGGGTAGAGCAGCTGGTAGCTCGTCGGGCTCATAACCCGGAGGTCGCAGGTTCAAATCCTGTCCCCGCAACCAATAAATCGCTGAAATCGTATGATTTCAGCGATTTATATTTTTACAACTTTTTTGGCGGTTTATTTTTGGCCATTGAGAACTGATCCAGATTTTGACCCTCATCGGTACAAGCTCAGGATCCTCCGCTGTGCCTTCTCTCCAAACGGCCCTCTTCGCTGGGCTCATATCTGATTTCAGCTTTTTAGTATGTTGATAATTTTCTCCGTCGTCTTCTGGGCTGCTGTCGTGACATAGGGGTAGGTGTCCAGAGTAAACCCCGCTGAGTAGCGCCCCAATATCCCAGAGGCGGTTTTCATATCCACCCCGCTCTGGAGTGTCAGAGTTACAAATGTGCGATGGAGATTATAGAACCGGACCTTACGAACCCCCAGCAGCATTAGCACCCGGCGGAGTATGTGAAGCACACCGTTGTGGGACATGAAGCCGCTGGTAAGACTGGGGAGCCCCCAGAGAGTACTCCCCCACTTTCTTGGTTTCCTCCTGGATGCGCCCCAGCACATCTCGGTAAATGGCTTTGTCCGTCCCTGGGGCGTGTTCGGTGGTGTACCGGCCCTCCCAGCGGCCGTCCCGTTTTCGGAGCTTTCCCTCCCCGTTGGCTCTGCGTTTTGCCATACCGCTCACTCCTTTTGCAGCAACACACGATATTGCAGAAGGAGAAAGATAGCCGGGAAAACGGGGCAGAGCTATCAAAACAATAACAAGCAGCCTCACCAACATGCTTCAGCAATGTTCTGTCTGGGATTGAGTAGAAATCAGCGGATGTATTGCCGGAAAACGACTAAACATCGTATGGTTCGCTCCAGACCGGTGATGGACATTTTGCTGGCATTGGGCAGGGCACTGCACTGCCTGCGGAAACAGTGGCCATATCTGATCTGTTTTCTGGAGGACGGACGGTTGAATCGAGCAACAACCGGGCGGAGCGCAGTGTAAAGCTCTTTGCAGTGAGGTGAAAAAACTGGCTGTTCTCCAACACGGAGGGCTGTGCCCAGAACCGCACAATTGCTGACAGCCCTATTGAGACGACCAAGAAAACCGGCCTTGTCCCAGATCAGTATCTGATCTGACTGTTGAGCGGGGCTCCAAAACTCGCATCAGCTGAAAAGAATTGGGCGAAGAAATTACTGCCAGAGAATACCTCTAAAGCAGCTGCGGTATCCTCGTAAAAATTTAACTGTACACCTAAAGAGGTCCTGCTGATATGCAGGTCCTTTTTTTCTTTAGAGCTTCTGATTTTCCAGTATTTCCTTTTTCTAAAATTGGTAAAAACAATTTTCAGATGGCTGGGCACAATTGCCGTAGCGGCGCTTTTTCCCAAGGAAATACGCAATCAGCTGTTTTGCGGCCTTCCCAGCTTTTGTGAAATTGTATCAGCGGTGCGGAGCAGCATCGCAACCAAGGTCTCTCTTGATTCGCCGCAATAATCCTGGATCCCCCCTGTGACTCCAATCGCTGCTACACAGCGCAGCTCATGATTGAACACCGGTGCCGCCAGACAGCCGATGCCAAGTGCGAATTCCTCGTTGTCCTCTGCATAGCCCATTTGACGCACTCTATCCAAGTAGCTGATGAATTTGCCCACGTCATCAATCGTTTTGGAAGTCATTTTTTGAAACTGTACTTGGCTCAATAACTGGGGCAAGGTACTTTGGGAAGAAAAATGCGGCGAGAACTTTTCCGGCGGCGCTGATATTTAGGGGCAATTCTGCATAAGGGGTAGTATAAATCAGCACTGGGTTTGGAGGAAGGATCTGCTCGATGTAGGTGACGTGGTTGCCCTTCAAAATTCCCATTTGGACCGCCTGATGGCTCTCAATGGCCAGATGGTCCAGTTCAGCATGGCAGACCTGCCGCAGGTTATTGATATAGGTCATTCCGTTGGATAATGTCAGAAGCTGAAGCCCCAGATGATAGCAGCCAGGCTGGGATTCAGACTCTTCCAAATATCCCCGTATGGATAATTGCTTAACGATGCGAAAAGCCGTTGTATTTGGCAGCTCCAAACTTTGTGCGACTTGCTTAATGCTGACCGGCTCCCTGGCTTTTGCTACAAATTCCAAAATATTCAAGGCACGATTTACCGCAGGCACTACAGGATTTTCTAAATTTTCCATTTCTATCATCCTTACATATTCCGAATTCTATATGGAAATTCCGCTTAAAACTTGGACGTATATTTCTTATTGTTACATAAGCGGTCTCTTTTGTCAACAGGCATAACAAAAATAGCCTCCTTCATTTTGTAATAAAAATCAATTTTTGAAATACACAAAAAAATCTTTCGTAAATTATTGACAAACAGGATAACAGTAATATAATTAAATAAATCAAATATGATAATAGCATTTCATATTTGAAATATAGAGGCGGACGGAGGTAATGGTTATGTTGAGAAAACCTATTGTCGGAATTATTGGATTCTCTGACGGTGACCCAGAGGTCCATGAGGAACTCAAGGATATTGTTCAAAAACAGGTGGATGTCATAGAGGAGGCGTTGCGCGGGAGCGGCCAGGTAGAGGTCATCGTAGCGGACAAACTTGTGGCCTCAGAGCGGGATGCCAAAGAACAGGCCGAGCTGCTGCGCAGCCGTGGTGTGGATATTACAGTATTCTCCTATGGCGTGTTCGCCTTCCCCAATTTTTCGGCCATTGCGGCCCGAAACGGGAAAGGCCCCTTTGTCCTTGCCGCAAATTTGAATCCCGATTGACCCGGGATGGTCGCAATGCTTGCGGCCGGCGGTGCACTCAACCATCTTGGCATAAAAGCATTATCGTGTGGCCGGAGACTTCCACGAACCCGCGGTCCTGAACAAGCTGCTGGCGTATGCCAGGTGCGGGAGCCGTTGTGACCCAGCTCAACGGACAGAAATACGGACTGATCGGTGGACGGAGCCTTGGGATGTACAGCGCAGTGGTCAGTATGCAGGACTGGCAGAAACAATTCGGCGTCGATATTGAGCATTTCGATCAATCCGAAATTCTGCGCATTGGCGAGACGATCCCTCAGGAACAGCTGGATAAAGCCATGGCCTGGCTGGAAGAGCATGTGAAAAAAATTCATTATGACGGCCGGCAGCTTACGCCTGAAAAGCTCCAGCTTCAAATTCGGCATTATGAGGCCATAAAGCAGATCATACGAGAGCATCACTATGATTTTGTCGGGGTCAAATGTCACTATGAGATGAGCCGGCACTATTGCACTCAGTGTATCAGCGCTGCGTTCTGCAACGACCCTTACGATTGGGACGGCCCGAAGGAGCCGGTGGTATATGCCTGTGAGGCGGACTGTGACGCAGCCCTTACCATGCAGATCCTGAAGCTGCTGACCCACGATCCGGTCATTTTTATGGATGTGCGCCACTATGACGCAGACCATGATGTCATGGTTTTCTGCAACTGCGGCTCTCAGTCCACCTACTATGCAGGAGCCAGTGATGATTACAGGGAGAATCTCAAGCAAGTGTCCCTCTATCCGGCGCTTAACATATATGCCGGGGGCGGCTGCCATGTGAACTGCATGACCCATCCTGGAAAGGCCACAATCGCCCGTCTGAACCGCAAAGAAGGAAAATACCGCATGACCTTGATCCCCGCGGAATTCGTTACACTTCCGGAAGAAAAAATGGCCGAGACGACCATGGAGTGGCCCCATGTGTTTGCCAAGCTGCCCTTTGACCACAACATTTTCCTGGAGGACTTTGATGCCAATCACTGCCATGCCGTATATGGGGATCACATAGAAGATTTGAAAACGATCTGCAGTATGCTGAATATTGACTGCGAAGTCATGGGCGAGTGATCGGACCTGCTGAAATTGAGGCGGGAATTTTCATGAGAGTGACGGAACATCCAATTATTAATGAATTCCCAAAGGGACGGCTGGTGACCTTTGAGTACGACGGAAAGCCCATGGAGGGATATGAGGGAGAGCCCATTGCCATGGCGCTGAAATCCAACGGTGTAGAGATACATCGCTATACCACCAAGCTGCATAAGCCCCGCGGCCTGTACTGCTCCATCGGCCGATGCACCGATTGCGTCATGGTTGTGGACGGAGTTCCCAATGTCCGTACCTGCATGACGGCGCTGAAGGAAGGAATGAAAGTTCAGACTCAGTACGGCGTCTCCGCAAAAAAAAGGAGGAAGATGAATGAAGCGATATGATCTTGTGGTCATTGGCGCAGGTCCGGCCGGACTGTCCGCTGCCATTGAGGCGGCCTCAAAGGGACTGGACACCATCGTCTTTGATGAGAATGCCAGGCCCGGTGGTCAGCTGTTTAAGCAGATCCATAAATTCTTTGGATCAAAGGAGCATAAGGCCCGCATCCGCGGGGTCGACATCGGCGCTCAACTGGTAAAGCAGGCGGAGGAAGTGGGCGCGAAGGTCGTTCTGGACGCCGCAGTAATGGGAATTTTTCCCCCATAAAGACATCTCCATTATGAAAGGAGACGAGGTCTACACCTGTAAGGCGGATAACATTATTATCGCCACGGGAGCATCCGAAAACACCTTGGCTTTCCCTGGCTGGACACTGCCGGGAGTCATGGGGGCTGGTTCCGCGCAGACACAGATGAACCTTCACGGAGTCATGCCTGGCAAGCGTGTGCTGATGATGGGGTCCGGAAATGTTGGACTGGTGGTGGGCCTGCAGCTGATGCAGGCGGGCTGTGAACTGGTTGCTGTGGTCGATGCGGCGCCTCGGGTCGGCGGATACGGCGTCCACGCGGCAAAATTAGCCCGCACCGGCGTCCCGTTCTACCTCGGACATACCATTCTCCGTGCCGAAGGAGAGGACCACGTCAGAAAAGCAGTGATCGCGCAGGTCGACAAGACGTGGAAGCCGGTCCCTGGAACAGAAAAGGAGTTTGATGTAGACACCATCTGTGTGGCGGTAGGCCTGTCTCCGATGTATCAGCTGGCCATGACAGCTGGATGCCGATTGTCAGATGACCCCAAAAAAAAGGCGGCGTTCATCCTGTAGTGAATCAATTTGGAGAGACCAGTGTTTCCGGCATTTTTGCCGAGGCCAGCTCGGCCATGATTTCCGGGCGCATCGCCGGGGCTGCCGCTGCCCTCCAGGCCGGCTACATCAGCCAGGAGGAGCACGACAGGCTTTACACATTATACCAATCCTCGCTGGATCAGCTGCGTCAGGGGAATGTTTGCAGGGGCCAATAAGGGGAACCCCAAGATCACGGCGACTGACGAAGGGATCCCTCTGTCGGCCAGCCTACTGGCTAAGGCCAGTGATGTCATTGTCATTGGAGCCGGCGTCGTCGGATGCGCCGCCGCCTATTATCTGGCAAAGCGAGGGGTAAAGGTAACAGTTCTGGAGCGCAGGGAAGTTGCCTGCGGTGCATCCGGGCGCAATGGCAGCGGAGCCAGACAGTCCGGGCGTGACAACCGTGAGCTTCCTTTGGCCATGTTTGGGGTAAAACATATCTGGCCCACTCTGGGTGAAGAACTGGGAGAGGATATTGAGTATATCCAGAACGGCAATATGCGCCTTGGCAAAACAGAGAAGGATCGGGAGGCGCTGGAAGAGCTGGTGCGGCAGAACAGCTCCTTGGGGCTGGATGTAAGGATGGTCTACGGCCAGGATATCGGGAGTTGATCCCTGATGTATCGCCGGAGGTCCAATATGCCACCTATTGTCCCACAGACGGTCATGCAAACCCGATGCGCACCACCCTTGCTCTGTATAAGCGGGCAAGGGAATTGGGCGCACAGTTTATCACCAATATCAAGGTCCTCAAGCTGGAAAAGGTGGCTGGAAGGATCCGCAGTGGCTCCAGAAAGATCATGCGCACCGTGGGGCTGGATGTCCCTATGCTGCCTCAGCTGACCGAGGCGTTCGTCACAGAGCCCATTCCAGCCGTGACCGACAAGTTTATCTCCGCCGCGGATGGCTGCTTCTATGCCCAGCAGCAGCGCAACGGAACGGGTGATCGGCGGCGACAGCAACTACGAGATATATGACGCCACTTACCCGAGGGAGGTTACATTCTCCTTTTCAGCACCACGGATCGCACGCTTTTTCCTGGAATATATGCCCACTTTGAAGGGCGTGAAAGTGATCCGCTCCTGGAGCGGACAGCTGGATATGTGCTGGGACGGCTCCCCTGTCATTTCGCCGGTGGAAGAGGTCGAGGGCCTCTATGTGGGCTGTGCATTCACGGCTGTGGGAGAGGCGCCTGCCGCCGATTTGTCCGGCCTGCGGTATGACCGCTTCCGGCTGCCCAGCCACTAGAGATTGAAAGTGCCGCATCTTCTCGGCATGAAGTACACAGAAAAGGGATGGATCTATAAAAAAAATTATTGATCGAAAGGGAGGGACTACTGTGGATTTTTACTCAGTAATTATGGACTTCTTTTGGGTATCCGTTATTCTCTTCGTGGCAAAGATCATTCGCGAGCATGTTAAAATACTCCAGAACTTCTTTATCCCGGTCAGCCTGATCGCTGGTTTTATTGCCTGGGTAGTTGGACCTTATGGCCTGAAGATCGTTCCCCTGACCAGTCTGTGCGGGGACTATGCCGGTGCACTGATCACAGTCCTTTTTGCCACCATTGGCCTCCAGGGACTGGGGATCAAAAAGGGCGAAGGGAAAACGGGCCAAGGATATTGCCGGTTACTGTGTCTATCGCCAGATCAACTGGGCTGTACAGTTTTCCGTTCCCATGATCCTTTCCATACTCCTTCTCTCCCGTCTGCATACCGGCGGTGACCTGCATCCTGCATTTGGGTGGCTGATCCCCGTCTCCTTCCTTGGCGGTACCGGCCCAGCCATTGCGGCCGGCCAGGTGCTGGATAAGTATGGATTCTCTGATTTTACTGGACTGGGTATCACAGCGGCTGCCTACGGCATGCTTTTGGGGCTGATCGGCGGCATTATCATGACCAAGCTGGCGACAAAAGGGGATATACATCTTATATCGAGAATACAGATACGATCAGCCGGGAGCTCCTTACCGGAATTATCCCCCAAGGGCAAGCGCGGCTCCATTGGTGAGGAGACGATCGCCTCCATTACGTTGGAGCCCTTGGCGTGGCACTTGGCCCTTATCATGATCCCCACCGGGCTGGCACATATCATTACGATTTACGGCAGCAAAGCGCTGGGGATCGAGCCCCTGAATTTTCGATCGCATTTTTTGTGTCCTTGATTTTGTACTATGTTTTCCAGGCGACGAAGGTCAACGACTCGGTGGACCCAAAGGTGATCGACGGATTCGGCAGTCTGATCTCTTACTATGTGGTGGTATTCAGCCTGGAGATGGTCCAGGTGGACGTCATCATCAAATATGCGGCCCCCTTCCTGCTGCTGATGCTGGCCTTTACTGTTTGGATGGTAGTGTGGTTCTGGTTCTGCGGCCCCATCTGATCGGGCGATTGGTTTGAACGCGGATTGTTCAACTGGGGTTATGCCACGGGCACGTTTGCTACGGGCTTCTGTCTGCTGCGCGTAGTCGATCCGAATAACCGGAGCACCGCTCTGAGCGATACTGCGATCTTGACTCCCTTTGAACATGTGGTGGAAATTACCGCGCTTTCCTTGGGACCTGTACTGTTGTCGACCGGTGCGGAATGGTCTTACCTGGGCGTGGTTGTGGTTTACGGTCTCCTCTGGGTCGCTTCTATCTTTTTTTCCTGAAAGTGTGGAAGAGAAAGGTCTGCAAGGCAGTCCCACAAATCCTATGTATTGTCCGTCGGAAGCACAGAAGGATTCACAACATAGCTCTTGTGTGTGATCCTTTGGCTGTGCCTGTCGGAAGCGCAGATATCCCGCTCCGGCAGGTACAGTCATTCCCAATCTCTATGCTGTTTCCGCAGGGACAGCTCACAAACGGTGCTGGTCTGATACAAGGAGGTAGAGAAAATGGACCGTAAGGAACGGACCCCGGGCATTGCAGGGGTTGCCGGTGGACCGTCCGCCTATGGTGTTCTGGCACCACTTTGTGGGGGCCGATATGGAAAAGGAAAACTTTGTGGATTCACATGTCCGTTTTTATCGGGAGACTGGCGAAGACTTTATAAAAATGATGTGTGATGGCTTTTGTAGCTCTTCCCGACCTGAATGTCCAGCGCCCATGTGACTGGAGGCACATTGCGCTGCCGAGTATGGATGATCCGTTTGTACAGGATCAGCTTACCCATATCAAGCGGCTTCGGGAAGCAATTCAGGATGAAACGGCTGTTTTTTACAATGTTTTCAATCCGGTGTCCACACTGAGGAGTTCTACGAGCGATGAACTGGTCTATGACCATTTGGAACGGCGCGAGCCCGCCCTGTTTGAGGCGATAACCAGGGTGAACGAGTTCAAAATGGAGTTTATGCACCGGCTGATCTCAGACGCTGGTGTGACCGGCATGTTTCTGCCGATGCAGAATAATGATTTGAACGGCTTTACCGGAGCGTGCTATCATGAACTGCTCCGGCCCTATGACCTGTCACTGGTGCAGGAGGCAAATCGTCTCTCTCCGTATAACATCATTCATCTGTGCGGATATTGGGGAGTGCCCAATAGGCTGGAAAAATTGGAAGGACTTTCCCTGTGCGGCAATGCATTGGGATGTCCATACCGATAAATTATCCCTGCAGGATGGACGCAAATATTTCACAAAGAAAAAGGCGGTCATGGGCGGTTTCAATAACAAAGAAGGCAGCCCGATCTATCTGGCAGATCGTAAGGCCGTTATAGAGCACACAAAGGAGATCGTCCGGGAGGCGGGGGCCGACGGATTGATCGTAGCCGCGGACTGCTCATTGCTGGAAACCGTGGATCATGCCCGTGTCCGCTGGGTGCAAGAGGCGCTTGATTCTATGGTGAAGATGTAATCTGCTGCGATTTTTGCCGCGGGGTAATGACTGTGCACGGGGACAGACTTCCTGCTGATGATTGAACACAAGGGGAGGATAAATTATGCAACGAATCATGAACAATCCGGACGATATTGTTGATGAAATGCTTGCCGGCTTCGTAAAATGCCATAGTGATATCGTAAAATTGGTCAAAACCGGAGAAGAAAATCCAAGAGGCGTTGTAGCTGCAGTGGATGCGCCCATCGCGGATAAGGTTGGGATCGTTACGGGGGGCGGCTCTGGGCATAAACCGGCCTTTATCGGTTATGTCGGAAAAAATATGTGTGATGCTGCTGCGGTGGGGGAGATATGTTCCTCCCCGGCAGCGCTGGCTTTCCTGGAGGCTTTCCGCGCCGCTGACGGCGGCCGGGGTATCGCCTGCCTGTACGGAAACTACTCCGGCGACAACATGAATGTAAAAAATGGCGGTCAAGATGGCCAAACGTGAAGGGCTGACTGTAAAGACTGTGGTCGCAAACGATGATGTGGCATCTGCGCCAAAAGATCAGCGGGAAAAGCGCCGTGGCGTTGCGGGCGAGATTTTTATGTGGAAATGCGCAGGAGCTAAGGCGGCAAAGGGCGGTACATTAGATGAGGTCATCTCCGCGGCACAGAAGGCGATCGACCACTGCAGAAGCGTTGGGATCGGCCTGACCCCATGTACTCTTCCCGCAGTGGGGCATCCGAATTTCGAGATCAAAGAGGGCACCATGGAGGTCGGGATCGGGCACCATGGGGAACCGGGCATTGAAGTTTGTCCGATCGAAAGCGCGAAGCAGATGGCCAAGCGCATGCTCGACATCGTGCTGCCTGATTATCCCTTCCAGAGTGGGGACGAGGTTGCCGTACTGGTGTCCGGCTTAGGGGCTACACCTTTGATGGAGGTCTATGTCCTCTATCATGAGATCGAATCCATCCTGGAGGAGAAGGGGATTCGGATCTATCGCCATTATGCTGGGAATTTCTTTACCTCACTGGACATGATGGGAGCTACGGTGACTGTTATGAAGCTGGATGAGGAGCTGAAAGAATTGATGGATATGGATGCCTGGACGATGGGTTTCAAACAGAATTGAGGGAACAGAAATGTCGGTGGTAAAAAACAAAAACGGTCGTGGTATTTTATTGGCAATGGTCCACGCTATACAGCAAAACAAGCAGCTGCTGGGAGATGTGGACGGACTAATCGGCGACGGCGACCACGGCATGAACATGAACAAGGGATTTACCTTGTACGAAGAACAGCTGGGGGATCAAGACACTTCGCTTTCAGACGGACTGTTCGATCTGGGATCTGTTCTGCTGAATAAAATCGGCGGGTCCATGGGGCCGATATACGGCACCATTTTCATGGAAATGTCCTCTGTCATAGAAGATGTTGAGGATATTACGCTGGAAACATTCAGTGAAATGCTCCGCTCCGGCCTGGATGGGCTTTATGAGATTGTTGACGCCCGTCCCGGTGACAAGACTCTCGTCGATACGCTTTATCCTGTCTGCCAATATGTCCGTGAAGCAGCAAATGCCCAAACGGATTTTTCTGCAGCATTGGAGGAGATGAAGCAGGTCGCGGAGCAGGGAAAGCAGTCTACGAAAGACCTGACGGCGAAGTATGGGAGGGCGGCACGGCTGGGAGAGCGTTCCCGCGGTGTACTGGACGCCGGAGCCACCTCCTGCTGCATTCTCCTGCAGGCCATGGCAGATGGAATGAAGTCCGTACTGGAGAACTGACATACAGGAAAGGAATATGGCGATGCTGAAAATTGCGGTTGGCTGTGACCCAAATGCGGCGTCTGCGAAAGCCGCCCTGATGCAATACTTGGGGCAAAAAGGATTTTTGCTTACTGACTTTGGGAGCGATGATCCGATTTATGCAAATGTTGCAATAAAAGTTGCCGAAGCTGTTTCCAGAAAAGAGTATGACCGCGGAATTCTGATTTGTGGTACGGGGCTTGGTGTGTCTATTGCGGCAAATAAAGTAAAAGGCGCCTATGCCGCGCTGATCACCGACGTGTACTCCGCCGAGCGTGCCAGGAAGAGCAACAACGCAAATATTGCCTGCTTTGGTGGCTTTACCATTGGAATCCGGCTGATGGAACATAATTTGTATTGAAACGTCTCACAAAACAGCTTTTCCCTCCGGTTTTGAGCGGGTCCGGATCTGCCGGGCCCAGTCAGGACAGGAGGGATTTTTTATGGCAAGCGGACAGAATCAGTATTATGGGCTCTCCCAGTGGGAGGCCGCGGACAAGGTGGAGCGGGTGGACGAGGCGTAGTCACCTGGTGGTGCGGGGTCCAGGGGGTCCCGTTTCTCTATTTGCGGCAAAGCGGCAGTGCCTCAGGGATGCCCGCGGCCGTCTGGGAGGGCAACACCCTTTCCTGGTCCCGTTTTGCTGACAGCGATTCCTTATCTGGAAATGAGCTGGGGAAAAATTATACGGTCGTAGCTTTCCTGGAAGTCGGCTCGTGATGCCTTTTTAAATCAAAGCAGGAGGAGGAGAAAAGCTGCTCCCCGGCATACGCCCGGGGAGCAGCCAAATCAAGAGAAATTTTGCGGGAATAGGGATGTTTAGACCAGCTTCAGAGAAACGGTCACGTCAGTCGCAGAAGCGCTGACAGTCAAGGTGACCGGCACCGTCTGCTCACCCATCGAGTTGAAAACGGGAGCGCTAGGAGACACAGCAGAGGTAGCACTGTTCTCATCGGTCAGGGGTGAAGGAACCCTGAGCAATGCTATTGGTCACAATGGTGACCTCTACATTGCCGCCGGTCTTGGAAACGAACTTCTCAGCGGTCGCAGAACCATCAATGGTATTGATCAGGTTCCCGGCATCGCTGCCCTTCTCAACCGTCACCTTGATAAAGCCCTTAGTGATGGTGACATCGGCACCAGCGGTCACGGTGTAGTCACCGTACACATCATAGGTCTTAGTGCCATTCCGGTCGATCTCATAGGAGGTGCTGCCGCCATCAGTGGCTACAGCCACGGTGGCGCCGATTTTCTCATAGGTCACGGTACCAGCGTTATTGACCTTGATCAGACCGGTCTGGACGGCGGTATCCTTGGCAGACAGAGTGATGGTCTTAGAGCTGGCATAGGAAACCTCGGAGCCTCCCCCGACCTTGTACCAGTTGCCCTCCTCAGTCACAGTGTAGGTGTCGTTAGCCACATACACATCAGTGGCAGTGCCAGCAGCATTGGTCTCAGTGACCTTGCGGCCCTGAGTGCTGACAATGGCGCCGTCGGTCAGGTCGCCAACAGTGGCGGCGGAAGACGGAGCGTAGTCATCAGCGGCATCGGCCTTCTGAATGAGGTAGTGGTTGGCGTCCGCGGCGGAGAGCGTTTCGGCTACATTCTTGGTGACCTCTGTACCGTCCAGGGTAAAGGTGCGGGCCTCATAGAAGTTGTTAGCGGTATCCCAGGTGGCCTGAGCGTCCCAGCCGTAGCTGTCCTTGCCGGTAAAGACATATTTGACGCCCTGCTTGGTGACAGTGATGTCGCCCTTCCAGCCAGCGGCCTTCAGGAATGTCTTGACGTTCTCAACGGCCTCGTCGGGACCGGGCTTGTTGGTATCGCCATTCTTCCAGGTCACGGTGATGTTGCCGGCGGGGTCCATGGAGACATCGCCCTTGCCCACGACCTGAGCCTTGGTGGTCACGTCGATGGTCAGATCCTTGGTGCCCACCTTGACGGAGTACACGTCGTTGGTGTCAGCGGTCAGGACCTCGTCGCCCAGCTTGACGGAGACCAGCTCATAGGTGGTGGTGCCCACAGTCTTGGGGGTGATCTTGAACTTCAGTGTCTGGTTGTCATTGATGCCCACGGTGCCGTCGCCGTTATCCTGAGCGTTGGTGCTCTGGACGGCCAGAGTGTAGGTGCCGCCGGCATAGTTCGTGAAGGTGACGGTATTGTCATAGACAGCCTTCTCCGTCTTCACAATGTAGACCAGATCGGCAATGCGGCCGCTGTCGGAGGTGTTGGCCACATAGACCACGGTGTTGTAGTCATCGATGATGTTGCCATTCTTATCCTTGGCCACATTCATATCCTTCAGGGAGCCCAGAGAGACCACGGGGTCCTTCAGGCTGACGTTGTCCTTGCGGTCATAGGTGGCCACAACGATCACGGTATCCTTGTCGGTGATGTACTGCTTGGGAGCGGTATTGTCCAGGGAGAAGGAGTTGCCGCCCACAGAGACTACATTTTCAAAGCTGGTGATCTTGGTGATATCAGTCACAAAGCCCTTGCCGTCGGTCTTGTTCACGATAGATCTCGGTGGTAGCGCCCTTGGCAGTGTAGGCGTAGTCGGTGTCCTTGTCGTTGGCGGGAGCCAGATCGTCGCCGGCCTGCTCAGCGCCGTCCACATAGACATTCCAGGCGTAGTCATCCACCACGCTCTTGCCAACAGCCTTGTAGATCACGTTCTCCTTGGTATTGGCGGTGTAGGTGAAGTCGGGGGTGTCGGCCACAGTGATGATCTCATCGTCGGAGGTCATCTTCACCCGCTCGGGAATCAGGGAGCCGTCCTCGTTCAGCACGCCTTCCTTGTTGCCCTCGCCGGAGGGAGAACCGTCCATCCGATAGGAGCCGATGCCCCAGGTGGTGCCGGGACGGCCGTAATCGGTGTTCTCGTTGGTCTTGTAGACCAGGTCGAAGTTCTTGTAGCCCAGGGTATCGGTGTAGTAGTAGGTCAGGGAGTACAGGATACCCTTGTTCTCGTTGTAGTACACACCCAGCAGCTCATTGTACTGGACGGGCACAGCCTTGGTCAGGGCGTTGAACACCAGCTCAGCCACGTTGTCGCGGGTCAGCCCGGCCTCAGCGGTCAGCTTCAGGTCGCCGTACAGGCCCAGAGCGGTGCCCTTGGCAGTGGCGGCCAGCATCCAGTTGTCGCCGAAGTCAGCGGCGTTCTGGAAATAGCCCAGGGCGCGGCACAGCATCAGCACGGCCTGCGCGGTGGTCACGGTGGCGTTGGGGTCAAACTTGCCGTCGCCCACGCCGGCCACGATGCCCAGGCTGGAGCACAGGTTCACATAGCCCTCCGCCCAGGCGGGGACGTCGGTGAACACATTGGTCTCTGCGAACTGGTTGACGTTCACACCGGCGCCATACAGCATGGTGCAGATGATGACCGCCATCTCGGCGCGGGTGACTACGTTCTCGGGGCCGAAGGACCCGTCCTCGTAGCCCTCGAACATGCCGATGGCAGAGGTGACCGCCACGGCATCCTGATTGACGATCTCGGCCTTGTCGGTGAAATCGTCGATACCCTTAGCGCTGGAGCCCACGACCATCATGCCCAGGAGCATAACGGAAGCCAGAGCCAGGCTGAGAGCACGCTTCAGGTTTCTCATTGGATATTCCTCCTTTTTATATTGACAAAAGTCGCTGTTTTCTGACAAACTGGGCCTTTTCCAGAACATTTCGGCCCACTATGCCTGTACAACACTTCTGACACAGGAGGAATTGGTTATAAAAAGGGGGAGATCAAGGGAAAAATCCCCGAGATTACGCCTAAAAAGTTTCCCTGGTAGACATTTGGTAGACACGCAAAAACAGAAGGAACGGCAGGGCCCTGAAACTCCAGGCCCCCCCGCCCTTTTTTTTTTGGTAGACATTTTTATTTTTGAAAGAGACGGAACATCTGGTCAACACCCTGGTCCTGCTCAATATGATGCGGAAGCACGGCGTGAAGGATTTTGTGTTCTCCTCCTCTGCTACCGTCTATGGGAATCCCGGCCGGGTACCCTTCCGGGAGGACTTCCCGGTGGGGGGGGGACCACCAACCCCTATGGGACGACCAAGCTTTTCATCGAGCAGATCCTCACCGACCTGTGTGCGGCGGACAGCAGCCTGAACGTGGCCCTGCTGCGGTATTTCAATCCCATCGGGGCCCACGAGAGCGGGCTGATCGGGGAGGACCCCAACGGCATCCCCAACAATCTGGTCCCCTATATCGCCCAGGTGGCAGTAGGGAAGCTGGAGAAGCTCCATGTGTTCGGCGGCGACTATCCCACGCCGGACGGCACCGGGGTGCGGGACTATATCCATGTGGTGGACTTGGCCCGGGGCCATGTCTCCGCGCTGAAGAAGCTGGAGGAGAGGTGCGGCCTGTTCGTCTGCAATCTGGGGACCGGGAAGGGTTACTCCGTGCTGGAGGTCCTGCGCGCTTATGAGAAAGCCTGCGGAAAGACCCTGCCCTATGTAGTGGATCCCCGGAGGCCGGGCGACATTGCGGAGTGCTATGCGGACCCGGAGCGGGCAGAGCGGGAGATGGGGTGGAAGGCGCGCTACGGCATCGAGGAGATGTGCGCCTCCTCCTGGAAGTGGCAGTCCATGAATCCGGACGGATACGGAAGATAAGAGGGGGTGGAAGTATGGAAAAACCGGTGCTTGTGGTCATGGCGGCCGGAATGGGGAGCCGATACGGCGGTCTGAAGCAGATTGATCCCGTGGGGGCCAACGGCCAGCTCATCATAGATTACTCCATCTACGACGCCAGGCGCGCCGGCTTTGAGACGGTGGTATTCGTCATCAAGCGGGAGCTTGCGGAGCAATTCCGGGCCGCCATCGGCGACCGGCTCTCGGGTCATTGAAGTAAAGTACGCCTATCAGGAGCTGGAGGACCTGCCCGCCGGGTACGGGGTCCCGGAGGGGCGGGTGAAGCCCTGGGGGACCTGCCACGCGGTGCTGGCTGCCCGGAAGGAGGTGGACGGCCCCTTCGCAGTTATCAACTCGGACGACTACTACGGGCCGGAGGCGTTCCGGGAGATATACCGCTATCTGGAGGAGCACCCGGACAAGCCGGGGTGCTATGAATTTGCTATGGTGGGTTATCTGCTGGGCAATACGGTGACGGAGCATGGACATGTGGCCCGGGGGGGTGTGCCAGGAGGATGGGGAGCACTATCTGCTCCGTGTCACAGAGCACACCCACATCGAGAAGGACGGGGCGGACGCCCGCTCCACGGTGGATGGCGGGGAGACCTGGACCCGTCTGCCGGGGACACCGTGGTGTCCATGAACCTCTGGGGCTTCACCCCCAGCTTTCTTTGGGGGAGGCGGAGGCGCGCTTCCCCGCGTTTCTGGACCAGGTACTGGCAGAGGACCCCAGAAGGGGGGAGTATTTCCTGCCCAGTGTGGTGACACAGCTGCTGGAGGAGAAGCGGGCCCGGGTCAAGGTGCGCAGCACCGACAAGTGGTATGGTGTGACCTATCGGGAGTGATAAGCCCCAGGTGGTGGCCGCCATTGCGGCTATGACCCAGTCCGGGCTCTACCCGGAAAGGCTGTGGGATATCTGAAACGCAGAAAAATATCCGCCTGATCCGGCTGTTGAGCACCGGTCCGGCGTAAAAAAGAAGTCCGGCTTCCCAGCAGCAGAGGGGGCCGGACTTTTTGTGCAGTGCGGTAAAAAAAGAATTCGACAGATCATCCAGATAACGGAAAATCAAAAAGAACAGATGTACACACAAAAAAGGACAAAAAGCTGCCGAAAGCAAAAGCAGGCCCTGCCGGCCGTTCAATTGAAAGATAGAAGGCTCTTTGCTATAATAAGCAATCAGACAAAACGGCGTGCATATTATTGTCGGGACAGGTCCTGAGAACGGGGGACCTGGAAAGAGAGAAGGGGGGAGGAGCCGTGTCAGCGCTGATCCTGCTTCTGCTGGCGGTGTGCCTGGCGCTGCTGATTCTGGAGGACCGGCAGGTGCGGCGGGACCGCTCTGAGCTGGTCCACGTGGTCTATGTGAACGGCATCCGGGGAAATCCACTGTGACCCGGATGATCGACGGGGCCTGCGGGCGGGAGGGTGGAAGGTGTTCTGCAAGACCACCGGCACCGTGCCCATGGTTATCGGGGTGGACGGAACGGCCCGGCCTCTGGTCCGCCGGGGCGGGCCAACATCAGCGAACAGGTGCGGGTCCTCCACCGGGCGGTGCGTGAGGGGGCCCAGATCCTGGTGATCGAGTGTATGGCGGTGGACCCGGCGCTCCAGGCCGTCTCACAGCACCGGATGGTGCGGGCGGACATCGGAGTCATCACCAATGTCCGGCTGGACCACACTGCGGAGATGGGGCCCACGCTGGAGGAGATCTGCGACTCCCTCTCCAACACAATCCCCTGGAATGGGACCCTGTTCACGGCAGACGGAGCGTTCCTGGACCAGCTTCGGACCAACGGACGCAGAAAAACTGCCGGGTGGAGCTGGCCCAGCCGGACAGCGGCCTGCCGGACTTCGATTTTCCTGAAAATGTAGCTCTGGCCCTGGCGGTCTGCCGGGAGATCGGGGTGGACCGGGATCGGGCGCTGGAAGGGATCCTGAGGTATCAGCCGGACCCCTATGCCCTGTCCCTATTCCGCCTGCCCTCTGGGGCGGCTTTTGTCAACGCCATGTCGGTGAACGATCCACAGTCCACCCAGCTGGACTACCACCGGGTGGCCGGCCGCCCAGGAATGGTGGGCCGGAGGCTGGTGCTGCTGATCAACAACCGGCCGGACCGGGGATATCGGACGGAGCACATGATGATGGTGGCCCGGGGGCTGGAGCCAGAGGAGATCTGGCTGATCGGTGCCTCCCCAGCGGGCGGTGCGCCGCACCCTGCGGCACATCCTGCCGGACACACCTGTCCGGCTGTTTCCTGGAGCGGAGGCACTGCCCTTGGACAGCCGGGGGGCGGACACTATGATCTTTGCCGCTGGAAACTTGGCCGGCCCGGGTAAGGCACTGATGGAGCGGGTACGGAAGGAGGAGAGCAGAGTGTATTATGAGATCGTACTGGCGGGGGTGGCCATCAGCCTGCTGTTCGTGGAGCTGACCGGCCTGTCGCCCGCGGGCCTGATCGTGCCCGGCTACCTCGCCCTGTGCCTTCAGACGCCTTGGAGGATCGTCTACACCCTGGCAGTGGCTGTGGCGGCCTGGGGCATCGCCAAACTGCTGGGCAATGTGATGATCCTGTACGGCCGCCGGCGCTTTGCGGTCATGGTCCTGCTCTCCTTTGCCATCGATCTGGCGGTCACCAGCTTGGGCCTGCTGGCCTATGACCCGGGAATGATCGGGGTGCTGGTACCGGGCATCATGGCTCAGGAGCTGGAACGGCAGGGATTTTTGAAGTCTCTTGTCCCTTTGGCGGCGGTGGTGGGCATCCTGGCGCTGATCATGATGTGGCAGGGGATGCAGGTGTTTCCGATATGAGCAGAGCGAAGCGGGAACGGAAGCTGCTGGCCCCTCCTGCTGGCCTGCGCACTGCTGGCCTGGGGGACTGCGGCGCTGGCGGCGGGACAGGGCTGCCGAACGGAAACGGGCTATGCCGCTGTGCAGCTGGCAGCGGCGGATCTGCTGGAGGACTGCTTCCGGCAGGTGCGCACCTACAAGGAGGAGCTGGGCATCCCCTCAGCGAGCTGGACTACCATCAGACCGGCATGATCGGGGAAAGCTACACCGGGATCACCACCACCCTGGGGGCCATCGAGGCGAAGCGGACCACCGCCTGGCCGGAAATGGGTGCGCTGTGTGTCCGCCTGCTCCACGAGGCGGGCGTCCGATCGGGGACACCGTGGGGGCCGGCTTTTCCGGCTCCTTCCCTGCCATGGATCTGGCGGTGATCGCCGCCTGCCAGGTGATGGGCGTGGAACTGATCTATATCTCGTCAGTGGGGCATCCACCTACGGGGCCAATCATCCCGCCCTCACCTTCCCGGAGATGGCCCACCGGCTGGTGGAGGACGGGCTGCTGGAGACAGACAGCGCGGCCGTCACCCTGGGGGGGGGAGGCGATGTGGGGGGGATGGACCCGGCCTGCGCAGAGGAGATCCGGGGTCGGCTGGCGGAGGCGGGACTGCTCCTGCTGGAGGAGCCGGACTACCGGCGCAATCTGGAGCTGCGCCAGCAGCTCTATCAGCAGGAGGGCCCCATCGACTGCTTTGTGGCAGTGGGAGGCAACGTGACCTCCATGGGGGCGGGGGGAGAGCGGCATCAGCCTGGGGCAGGGCCTGCTCTCCCCGGAGAAGATTGTCCGGCTGACAGAGGACAGCGGGCTGGTGCAGCGCTATCTCAGCCAGGGGCTTCCGGTGATCAATCTTCTGAACATCAAGCAGCTGGCGGCGGACTACGGACTGCCCTATGACCCGGCCCAGTGGCCGGAGCGGGGGACCTCTGCCGTCTACTTTGAGACTGACTACCCCGTGGCGGTGCTGCTCCTGGGACTGGCTGGGGCCGCGGTGCTGCTGGCTCTGTGCCGATGGGTGAGGGAGGAGCGCGGGGACCGCGCGGAAGGAGGAGAGAGGATACCATGGACAGACAGAATCGTCCGCTGACCATCCTGACCATTGACGACGAGGAACAGATCCAGTACGCCCCTCAGGGCCCTGTTCAACTCCCAGGGCTGGGAGGCCATCTCTGCCCGGGATGTGGAGGAGGGAGTGGGGAAAGTTCCGGACCTGCCGCCCGGATCTGGTGCTGATGGACTACCATCTCCCAAGATCAACGGGGTCAAAGGGGTGGAGATGCTGCGCCGGGAGGACCCGGAGGTGCCGCTGATCGTCTTCACCATCGAGGACAACCAGCGGGTGGCCGACCAGTTCCCTGGATGCGGGGGCGAGCGACTTCGTGCTTAAGCCGGTGAAGGCCCTGGACATCATCGCCCGTATCAAGCTGCACGTGCGTCTGGTGGAGAGCCGGCGGGAGAACCGCCAGAGCACAGAGGAGCCGGTGAAGGGCATTGGGCAGGGCACACTGAGCCTGATAGAGGGTTATCTGCGCAGTGTCAGCGAGTACCAGCCTGTGGAGGCCATCGCGGAAGGGACGGGGCTGGCCTATCAGACCACCTACCGATATCTGCAATATCTGGTGTCGGTGAACCGGGTGGAGGTGAGCCAGCACTATGGAAAGGTGGGGCGCCCCAAACAGCGCTACCGGATGATCCGGGAGGCGGGCGACGGGGAAAAGCCCGAAACAGGACTATAATGCGGGACAAAAAGCGCCGGTCAGCCATTGGGCTGGCCGGCGCTCTCATTGTCCGGGACAGAAAAAGCTGTGGTCAAAATAGACAAATAAAAAATATAAAAGGGAAGAGGCCTAAAAAAAGAGGGCGGAAGAGAAAAATGAGAAAAAACTAGAAATAAAAGGGAAAAAATGACGGATCAAAAAGGATAAGAGTGGCCTGTTCATAAATTTTTAAAATTTCAGAAATAAATAAGAGAAAAAATTGCACAATGAAATGGGGGCGCTGTATGATAGATTTAGTTAGAATTATGGTGGGCGCAGATGGTCGCTGCCGTCTGTCACAATGGGGGGAGGAATAAGCTGGAACAGACGGAAATAAAACATAAGGTGAACGCACGGCCCTATTGGAAAGGAGAGTCAAAATGGGAAACAGACGCAGACACATTGGATCCTCGCTGGCGGCCCTGACCCTGACCCTATCCCTGCTGACGGGACTGCTCACCGGATGCGGCCCCGGCGGGAGCCAGAGCAGTTCTCCGGAGGCCGGCAGCACGCCCCCGGCGGCCAGCCAGAGCACGCAGACGCCGGAACAGCCCGCCCTGCCCGAGCTGACCACAGATACCTACGGCAACGCCGCGGTGGGCTATCAGGCAGCGGTGGTCAGCGCCAATGAGTACACCTCCCGCATCGGCATGGATATCCTGGAGGGGGGGGCAACGCGGTGGACGCCGCGGTGGCCATGATTTTTGCCAACAGCCTCACCGAGCCGGGTGCCACCAGCTTGGGCGGCGCCAGCTTCATGACCATCTATCTGAAGGAGACGGGC
>VOFI01003305.1_pt1 | contig 48700 bp, 47 predicted proteins | sample 5384131 | NCBI WGS metagenome assembly VOFI01 (sample SAMN12384728, study PRJNA508395) | human gut metagenome | isolation source: healthy gut H | host: Homo sapiens
CCAGCCGCCGTTGAACGCCAGCACAAATCCGATGCCCAGAAACATACCGGGAATGGCACCGGGCAGGATGGCCAGGAAGTCCAGAAACTTGTTGAGGCCTACCTGCTTCTTCTGTACGATGTAGGCCAGGACCATGGCCAGCAGCGCGGCGCCTAAAGACGCCAGGAGGCCGTATTTGATGGAGTTCCAGATCTGTTCCCCTTTCAGGAACACGTACTGCAGGTTCTCCCAGGTGAAGGACCAGTCATATCCCCAGGTCTTGGTGAAGGCCCGTAGAAAAAGGGTGCCGTACACCAGAAGGACGAACAGGGAGATCAGCATGGTCAGCGTGAACAGGGTCCACTTCACCCACTTGGGGACCGGAAAGGGATTTAGCGAAATCTCCTTGCCGGTAATGGTAACATAGGACCGCCTGCCCACCCAGAAGCGGTTCACCAGGAACAGCGCCACGGCCGGGATCAGCAGTGCCACCGCCAGGACGGAAGCTGTACTCATGTCGTACCAGCCGTTGATCTGCATATACGCCTCCGTGGGCAGCAGGGCCAGATCGCCGCCGATCATGATGGGGTTGCCGAAATCCGTCAGGACGTTGATGGCCGCGATGAGGGCGCCGCCGGCCACGCCGGGGCGGCACAGGGGCCAGAACACATCCCGGAACACCTGCCACCGGGTCGCGCCCATGTTGTAGGCTGCATACTCCAGATTGGTGGAGATGCCCTTCATCACGCCGTAGATCACCGAGTAGGCGTAGGGGAAGAAGGTGACAGTCTGGACGATCCACAGTCCCAGGCGGCCATAGATATCCACATGGAGTCCCAGCAGGCCTTTTGTGATGATCCCCTGGACGCCGAAGAGCAGGATATAGCTCAGCGCCACGATAAAGGGCGGAGAGACAATGGGAAGCAGTGTAATAAATCGGAACAGCCCTTTGCAGGGCACATCCAGGCGGGCGATGACATAGGCGAACAGAAATGCCACCGCCGTGCAGGAGATGGTGGAGACCAGGGTCATGAACAGGCTGTTTTTGATGGCGGTGAGCCAGCGGGGCCGGTTGAACAGCTCCAGATAGGTCCCCCCATCGGGGAACAGGATGACCTTGACCACTGGATAGATCACAAATATTCCCACAAACAGGATAATGGCGATGATGACCAGCAGCAGGAGCGGTTCATTTTTCAACCGCTTCATTTCTTTGACGGATTCCCGTGCGGACGTGCCCGCGACCATAGGGACTCCTCCTTCCAGCTCCGTAATTGTAAATTGCAAAAGTGCCTGCCTGCTCTTGCAGGCAGGCACTTTCCTGCTACCGGTTAGGTGCGGTTTGCCATGATTTCCGCCTCAAACTTTTCCAGGACGGACTCCCGCATCGCGGTGGCCTGGTCCCGGTCGTAGTCCACCAGATCCACATCCTCCAGCGCCGGCAGGCCCTCGGGTGCAGCCACGTCTGTGCGGACGGGATAGCGGTAGGAGGACTCCACGTTCAGCTCCTGGGCCTCCTTGGTCAGCAGCCAGTCCATGAAGACCTTGGCGTTCTCTGTGTTGGGGCCGCCGTTGATGATGGCCGCGCCGCCAATCTCATAGGCAGTCTGCTCCGGAATGATGAGCTTGAGGGGGTAGCCCTCCTGCTGGGTCTTGAAGCTGTCGTGGGCCCAGGCGATGGAGGCGATGAACTCGCCGGTTGCCACGGGGCTGATGACGTCCCCGGCACCCTGATAATAGTGGTGGACGTTCTGGTCCAGCGCCTTCAGGTAATCCCAGGCGGCGTCTTCACCCAGGCGGAAAATCTGGCAGGCGGTGGCGATGTAGGCACCGCCCGCAGTAGTGGGATTGGCCCAGACAAATACATCGTCATAGGCCGGATCCAGCAGATCGTCCCAGGTGGCGGGCTCGGCCAAGCCCTGAGAGGCCAGTTCCTCCTGGAATCGCTCCTCGTTGATGATGATGCTCAAAACGCCCATGTACCAGCCCTGCCAGAGATGATTGGGGTCATTGAAGCGCGCATCCAGGTCATCGTTGTTGGGGGAGTCGTATTCCAGCAGCGCCCCAGCCTCCGCCAGGGAGCCGTACAGGTCCACGGAGCCGCCCACCAGGAAATCCGCCTGTGGGTTGCTCATTTCCGCCTGGACGCGGGCCACAGCGTCGCCGCCGCCCAGGGAGATGTACTCGACCTCAATGCCGGTGTCCTTTTCAAACTGCTCCGCCATCGCAATGGTGTTGTCCTCGTTCAGCGCGGAGTACACGACCAGTTTTCCACCGGTCTCCGCCGTCTCGCTGCCTCCGTTCTGCTGGGCGCCGTCGTCTGTGGAGGAACCACCGCCGCACCCGGCCAGCAGCGACAGAAGCATCAAAACAGAAAGTGCTAGGCTGAGAAACTTCTTCATCAATGACATCTCCTTTTCATCCAAAATTGAAAAATCGAAGCTGAGAATTGCGAGTTTCTATTGTTACCGTACCACCAAAATTGGAACGTGTCAATTTCTTTTTTGGATTTTTTCAGTACTATTTACATGTTTCTTACAAAACATATAGAATATAAGTCCTTATTCTGTTTAATTTTACTATTTCTTTTTGGCGAGAAGTGCTCTTGCCAGGAACAAACTCACATAGTACAATAAAAACAGATCAGCGGAAGGAGGCGCCGGGATGCCTACTATCAAAGATATTGCAAGGGAGGCCGGTGTCTCCCACGGAACCGTATCCAATGTCATCAACGGCCGCGGAAATGTCAGTGTGGAAAAGATTCGTTTGGTCTGGCAGGCGGCGGAAAAGCTGGGCTATAAGGTCAATGCCAAGGCCCAAAGTCTGCGGCTGGGAAAGGACCGGGCAATCGCGGTTATGCTTCCGGGGATCGAGTACGCCCACTGGGCGGCTATGTATGAGGTCTTTCAAAGCGAGTTTTCACAGAGAGGATATTCTGTACAGCTCTATTCCACCCGCTCTATGGAGAGCAGAGAACTGTCCCTGCTGACGGAAGCATTGAACGCCCGTTTCAGTGCGATCATTACCAGTACCTGCCTGACGGATGCATTGTCCCACTACCGGGCCGAAGCTCCGGACCTGCCGCTGGTTTTTTTGCAGCGGGAAGGTCCGGAACAGCCGGATGTGATGTACGCAGGTTTTGATCCTGAGCGGGCTGGCCGGGAGATTGCGGACTATGTCTGCTCTCAAGGTGCTGCCCGAATCGGCGTCTTTACAGAGGCCGCGGAGCTGCCGGATGCTGCTCTGTTTATCAGGGGTGTCCGTACGCACTGCCAGAATAAGGAAGCCGTCAACTTTCTGGACTGCCGCAATTATCAGATCGGCCTGCGGGCCTTTGCGTTTTTTGACGGCGGCCAGGCGTATGATTATATGATATGCTCGGATCGCCGCAGAGAGGATGCCGTCCGGGCAGCCTGCGCCTACTCCAGTCAGGCGCCGCTGCCTCGTTTTGTTACGCTGGCCACAAAGGCCGCTGTGACGGATCCGGAGACCTCAGTTTATGAACTGGACTACAAGCAACTTGCCCACCGGATTGTGAAACAGCTGCTGGCCCGCCTGGAGCAGGGGAAAAGCCCTGCCCGGAAAGCTCCGTATGGAAAATGACGGATTCCGCACTGCGCAGATGGTGCCGGGCCATCTGCATTCTCAAACTTTACGAATACTGACCATGGCCTCCCCCTCGACCACCGCTTTGGCCAGGCTGGCGCCGCATCTCGAGAAAACCGCCGGCATCCACCTGGAGCTGACGGTCCTGCCCTCTCTGCGGGATGTCTACCGGGTGGTCCAGTCTCCCGCCCGCAGCCAGTATGATTTGATCCGCATGGATGTAGCCTGGCTGGATGAGCTTGGAGAGGAGGTATACCGTCCCCTTGCCCAGATCCCCTTTGATTGGGACGGGCTGCTGGCTAAAGCCATTCCGGAGCTGGGGCAGCATTTTACCACCGCCCACGGCAACCGCTGCTGTGTTCCCTATGATCCCAGCATCCAGCTGCTGTTTTACCGGCGGGATCTGTTCACCGACCCCACATATAAGCGGATGTATTATGAGGACTTCCGGGAAGAGCTTGCTGTCCCCAAGACCTTCCGCGACTATAACCGCGTCGCGTCTTTCTTTACCAGAGGCTGCAATGCCGCCTCCCCCACACAGTACGGTTCAACGGTAGCCATCGGCAATGTTGTCGTAAGCCCCAGCGAATTCATGCCCCGCCTTTTTGCGGAGAACGGACGTCTCCTGGATAGTCAGGGCCGGATCACCCTGGATACGCCGGAGGCGCTGCGTGCGTTGGAAAACTACCGGGAGACATATTCTTATTCGGACCGGACGATCTATGATTTCTGGAAGAATGCTCTGGAGGGCTTTGCCGATGGAACGGCCGCCATGACGGTGGTGTTTATCAACTATGCCTCCCACATTCTGAACTCTCAGATGTCCCGAATTGCTGGTAAGCTGGGCTTTGCCCCCGTCCCTGGCGGAAAGCCGCTTTTGGGCGGCGGCGTGATCGGGATCGCCCAGAGCTGCACCTGCCCTGCGGCTGCCTGCAAGTTTTTGGAGTGGCTGTATGCAGACTTGGTGGCACCGGTCTTCACGATGCTGGGCGGCCTGTCTCCCTGCCGTTCCGCATACAGCAACCGCGATATCAGCGAGCAATACCCCTAGCTCTCCACTGCGCGAAAGAGCTTTCCCACAGCGCAGCGCCGCAGCAACAGCACTTACTACCAGAACTTCAGCGAGCTGCAACTAGAGACCATTCTGGCGGCCCATGTCCAGCAGGCAGTTTTGGGGGTATGTTCCCCAGAAGAAGCGCTGAAGCAGGCCCAAGAGGACTGCAATCGCTATTTTCAGCCATGGTAAAGAGGGCAAACTGCAAGAGACAGATAGTCGAGGACGAATTTATCAGAGCTGGAAGAGACGTCAGCCCGGCAGGACCAGGAGATTCTGCCGTCGTCTGCAGAACTGGAGATCGGGCCGCAGGCTGAAACACGGCTCAGAATCTGCAGGGCCGTCGAGAGCAGGAAAGTCCTTCGTTCCGGGCATGTTCCTTGTTAGCCCGGCACCATGCATCCAGCGCCATCGTGGCGGAGCATCGTAGATGGGTGTGGGGCCCTTTCACCTGCCGGCTCTTTTGGCGGAGGTGGGGGAGCCGTTGCTCCGACACCGGCCAAAGTAAGGTGCAGGCCGGAAAGCGGTTCCTGCAAACGGAATCAACACGCCGATAAAAGGCAGGCACATCCGAATTTCCCCTCTTTCGAGCGCCACGCCGTTCAAATGCTTTTGTATGGTCGCCCCTCTCTCAAAGCAGCCACTTTGCGTACCGTTTGCCAGACGGTCGTAGCCGGTTTTAAGAGGTTCCTGCCGGAATACCATGCCGGGTGCCAATGCTTGCGCGGTCCCGGGGCTTGACAAACCAGAAGATGCGGCTCTATAATGTTTTTGGTTAGATATGCCTAACCGATTTGCATGGGAAAGCAGACTGATATTATCTGGACAATTCCCCTGACAGGAGAAGATTGTCCTGTGGTTAGCGTTAACTAATAGAAGCAGCAGTGGAGGCGGCAGAATATGTGGAAATATACTGTGCGGGTGACAGGTATGATGTGCGGCATGTGTGAGAGCCATGTGAACGACGCGGTGCGCAGAGCCTTTCCGGTGAAGAAAGTCACCTCGTCCCGGAGCAAAAAGGAGACCACGGTGATCGCAGAAACAGAGTTGGATGAGGCAGCCCTGCGGGAAGCCATCCGGGCCACCGGCTATGACGCAGGGGAGATTCGGAAAGAGCCCTGGGGGAAGAAGGGGCTGTTCGGCCGGTAAGCGGCCGGGACACAGATCAGCAGAGAGAGGAGGCAGACGGATGCTGGCAGAGGTTCTGGCGGACCGTGGAGACTGGTCGCAGGTGATGCCCGGCGTCCGGGCCTGCCTGTTCTCTCTGGAAAAGAGCCCTCTCCCCCTGCCCCTTCGACTGGAGCCTCTGCATTTCGAGGCCTTGTTCTGTGTTGCCGGGACGGTAACACTGACCCGGCGGGACGGATCGGCCCTGACGGCAGGTGCCCGGCAGGTGCTTCTTCTCACGGACGCCTCCAGCCTGTCCGCCGTCAAGGCCGGCACCTCCCTGGAGGGAGTCCTGGTAGCAGTGGACGCCCGCAGCGCCCGGGACAGCCTGGAGACCCTGTGTGCGCTGCTGGGGGGCCTCTCTCTGGACACAGAGCAGGTACGGCGATGGATGGCCAGCCGGAACGGCTGTGCCGTAGAGGGGCCCAGCACCTGGAGCCGGGCGGTCTTTGCCAACCTGGACTGCCTGCCCCAGAGCGAACAGGCCCGCTGGTGCGTGTGGAAATCGGCAGAGCTGCTCTATCTGCTCTCCGCCCCAGAGGGAAATGCGCCGAATGTCCTCCCGGCCCCGGCACTGGATCGGGAGGTAGTCCGGGTTTTAGGAAAGACGCGCCGTTATATGGAGGATCACCTGGCCGATCCCCTGACCATCCCAGCCCTGAGCCGCATGGCCATGCTCTCCGCCACAACATTCAAGGATGCTTTCCGCCGTCTGTACGGCCTGCCGGTCCACGCCTGGCTGCGGCAGCGGCGGATGGAACGGGCGGCAGAGCTGCTGCGGGACTCCTCCCTCAGTGTTCTGGGGGTGGCTCAGTCAGTCGGATATGGCAGTGCCAGCCAGTTCACCGCCGCCTTCCGCCGGCAGTACGGTATGACGCCGGCCAAGTACCGGAAGGATGTCTGAACCGGCACAACATCGTCTGTTTTGGTGATACACCGGGCGTTTCATCTGCTATAATACTTTAATACGCGAAGAGACGGGCTTGTTTCCAGACAGGAGGAGATCTTGATGAAACAACATCGCTTCTGGGCCTGGGGCGCCGTGATCTGCATGATCATGGTGATGATCACAGGTTACAAACGCAAATAACCAATCACGGAAAGGAAGAATCCTATGATGAAGCATTACGTCAGACTGGCCTGCTTTGTGGGCGGTGCTCTGTTCGGCTCTGCCGGCGTGAAGCTGCTGACCAGCAAGGATGCCAAGAATGCCTACATCCACATCACCGCCGCCGGCCTGCGGATGAAGGACAGCGTGATGGAGACGGTCACCGCCGTCCAAGAGAACGCCGCCGACATTGTGGCCTCCGCCAAAGACATCAATGAGGCCCGGGCCTCCAAGGAGGCCGAAACCCAGGTGGAGGGTCAGGAGGCTTAAAAGCTGCGGAAGGGAGCCGGAAAGCGGCTCCCTTTTTCATAGGAAGGAGTACCTGTATGCGAGCAACCATCGTACACGAGAGCCGGGGGCGGCTACGTCTGCGCCTCCGGCAGAAAAACCTGACCTTGCGTCAGGCCGACCTGCTGGAGACCTGGCTGAAGGGCCAGCCCTGGGTCCGGGAAGCCGCTGTCCATGAGCGCACAGGCTGTATCATCGTGACCTTTACAGGGGAGCGGGAAACGGTTCTCTCCGCACTCGGCGCGTTCACCTGGGCCGGGGCAGAAGCGTCTGTCGCCCTCCCCGATCACAGCACCCGGGCTATGAACCGGGAGTTCCAGGAGAAACTGGTGGGTAAGGTGGCAGTAAAGGCGGCGGCCACCCTGTTCCTGCCTGCGCCGCTGCGGATTGCCCGGGTGATTTGGCACATGGCGCCTTTCCTGCGCAAGGGCCTTCGCTGTCTGGGACGGCGTCAGATCAAGGTGGAGCTGCTGGATGCCCTGTCCATCGGGATTTCGGCCTGCCGCCGGGACTTTGGCACCGCCGGCACCGTCATGTTCCTGCTGGAGATCGGGGAGCTGCTGGAAGACTGGACAAGGAAGAAGTCTGTGGCCGACCTGGCGGAGAGTTTGTCCCTTCACGTAGACCGGGTGTGGCTGAAAAACGGGAACGACGAGGTACTGGTCTCCATTGGACAAGTGAAGCCCGGCGATCTGGTTGTGGTCCGGGCCGGGGGCGTCATCCCTCTGGACGGCGTGGTGGCGGAGGGTGAGATCACCGTCAATCAAGCCTCCCTCACAGGCGAGTCCGTCCCTGTGGCCAAGCGTCCCGGAGGGGCGCTGTACGCCGGCACCGTGGTGGAGGAGGGTGAGTGCGTCCTGGAGGTGAAGCAGGCCTCCGGCCAGGGCCGCTACGACCAGATTGTGGAGATGATCCAGCGGTCCGAGCAGATGAAGTCTGCCGCTGAAGCCAAGGCGTCCAACCTGGCCGACAAGCTGGTGCCCTATACCTTCGCCGGGAGCCTGCTGGATTTGCTCCTCACCCGGAATGTGACCCGAGCCCTGTCGGTGCTCATGGTGGACTTCTCCTGTGCCTTAAAGCTGGCGATGCCTTTGGCAGTCATGTCTGCCATGCGGGAGGCCGGGCGTGAGCACATCACCGTCAAGGGCGGCAGGTTTCTGGAAGCCACAGCCAAAGCGGACACCATCATCTTTGATAAGACCGGCACCCTTACCCACGCCTGTCCCCAGGTGGCCCAGATCATCCCCTTCAACGGCAAGAATGAGGCGGAGATGCTCCGCCTGGCCGCCTGCCTGGAGGAACACTTCCCCCACTCCATGGCCAACGCCGTAGTGGAAGCGGCCCGCCGCCGAGGCCTGCGCCATGAGGAACGCCATGCCAAGGTGGAGTATCTGGTGGCGCACGGCATCGCCAGCTCGGTGGATGGGGAACAAGTGCGCATCGGCAGTGCCCATTTTATCTTCGAGGACGAGAAGGTGCGCATTCCGGAAGGCGAGCAGGAAAAGTTCGACACCCTGCCTCCGGAGTTCTCCCAGCTCTACCTGGCAATCGACGGAGTGCTCTCCGCCGTGATCTGTATCTCCGACCCCCTGCGGGAGGAGGCAAAAGATGTGTTCTCCGCTCTGCGGAGACTGGGCGTGAAAAAGACTGTCATGCTCACCGGGGACAGCCCCCGCACCGCCGCCGCCATTGCGGCCCAGCTGGGGGTAGATGACTTCCGGGCCGGGGTGCTTCCGGCGGACAAGGCGGAGTATGTGGCAGCCCTGCGGCGGGAGGGGCACACAGTCCTCATGGTGGGAGACGGCATCAACGATTCCCCTGCCCTCTCCGAAGCGGATGCAGGCATCGCCATCAGCGACGGGGCGGCCATCGCCAGAGAGATCGCCGATATCACCATCGCCGCCGACAGCCTGTGGGAGCTGGTGCAGCTGCGACAGCTGGCCATGGCCCTCATGAACCGCATCCAAGCCAACTACCGATTCGTCATCGGGGTCAACGGGGCGCTGATCGGCCTTGGCGCGGCGGGTGTGCTGCCGCCGGCCACATCGGCCATGCTCCACAACCTGTCCACTCTGGGCGTCAGCCTCCACAGCATGCGTGCTCTGCCCCTTCCCAAATCAGGGCAAAGATTTTGATCGAAAAGCCCGGCGCACTTGCGCCGGGCTTTTTCGGCTTTCCCCCCTTGACAAATTGTGGGGCTGGTTGTATTATAACACCGTTATATAACGATGTTACAGGAGAGATTCCAGTGGAAGAAACATCTGTTACCACATTGGAAAAAATTCAGGAGGCCGCTATGGCGGAATTCCTGGATAAAGGCTTCCAGGGGGCCTCCCTGCGGCAGATCGTGAAGAATGCCGGGGTGACCACCGGCGCCTTCTACGGCTATTTTTCTATGAGCACTTCGTCCACAACATGGTGGAAGTAGAGGTGGAGTATACCCTCCGGTACATGGAGGTACTACGCCGCATGGGACGGGACATCCCACAGATGACCGATCCCTGTGCCATATCATCGCCAGCGGGATGTTCAACGCCATCTTCGAGGTGGTCATTCACGACATGCCCTATGACCAGGCGATGCGGGATGTGGAGCAGCTGCAGGCGTTTTATACGGCTGGTTGGTCAAAACTGATGGGGGAATGATCCCCTATCTTTTTGGAAATAGGTTAGTTTAGCTAACTTCGAGAAGGAGGTTTTTTTATGAAGCAGAAGAAAAAGAGTGATGTGGCCGTCCTGTTGGGCTACGCAGGCAGCCACAAGGGCCTGACCTTTCTGGGCCTGGCCCTGTCGGCGGTGTCCATGCTGCTGAGCATGGCACCCTACATCTGCATCTGGCTGGCAGCCCGGGACCTGATCGCGGTGGCGCCGGACTGGACGAAGGCGCAGAGCGTCGCCCAATACGGCTGGCTGGCGTTCGCCTTTGCGGTGGCCGGCATCATCCTGTATTTTGCGGGATTGATGTGTACCCATCTGGCTGCCTTCCGCACGGCGTCCAATATCCGCAAGCAGGGCGTGGCCCATGTGATGAAGGCCCCGCTGGGCTTCTTCGACTCCAACGCCTCCGGCCTCATCCGCGGGCGGCTGGACGCGGCGGCGGCTGACACGGAGACCCTGCTGGCCCACAACCTGGCGGACATCGTGGGTACCATCACTCTGTTCGTCGCCATGCTGGTGATGATGCTCGTCTTTGACTGGCGGATGGGGGCGGCCTGCCTGCTGGCTGCGGTGATCTCCATTGTGGCCATGTTCTCCATGATGGGCGGCAACAACGCCAAGATCATGGCGGAATACCAGGCGGCCCTGGACCGCATTACCAAAGCAGGCACTGAGTACGTCCGGGGTATCCCGGTGGTCAAGATCTTCCAGCAGACCGTCTACTCCTTCAAGGCGTTCCAGCAGGCCATCGAGGATTATAGTGACAAATCCGAATATTTTCAGGCCAAGGTCTGCCGGGTCCCCCAGTCCATCAACCTGACCTTCACTGAGGGCGCCTTTGTGTTTCTGGTGCCGGCGGCCCTGTTCCTGGCGCCCGGGGCTCTGGCCGCCGGCGACTTCACAGGATTTGTCACAAACTTCGCCTTTTACGCAGTGTTCTCCGCCATCATCTCCACGGCACTTGCCAAAATCATGTTTGCCGCATCGGGCATTATGCTGGCTGGCACCGCTCTGGGCCGCATCGACCAGGTCATGGGCGCTCCTGAACTGAAAAATCCGGACCATCCGCAAAAACCTCAGAACAGCCGTGTGGAATTTGAGGATGTGAGCTTCACCTACGACGGCGCGGAGACCCCCGCCCTCTCCCATGTCTCCTTCACGGCGGAGCCGGGACAGACTGTGGCCCTGGTGGGGCCCTCCGGCGGCGGCAAGACCACCGCCGCCAGCCTGATCCCCCGCTTCTGGGACACCGCCTCCGGCGCGGTGAAGGTGGGCGGCGTGGATGTGCGGCAGATCGATTCCCATGTGCTCATGGACCAGATCGCCTTTGTGTTCCAGAACAGCCGCCTGTTCAAAGCCTCCATCTTTGAAAATGTCCGGGCCGCCCGCCCAGACGCCACCCGGGAGCAGGTGCTCTCGGCGCTGATGGCCGCCCAGTGCGGGGACATTCTGGAGAAGCTGCCCCAGGGCATGGACACCCTGATCGGCTCCGAGGGGACCTACCTCTCCGGCGGCGAGCAGCAGCGCATCGCCCTGGCCCGGGCCATCTTAAAGGATGCGCCCATCGTGGTCCTGGATGAAGCCACCGCTTCGCGGACCCCGAGAACGAAGCATTGATCCAAAAGGCGTTCTCCGAGCTGACCCGGGGCCGCACCGTTATCATGATCGCCCACCGCCTGTCCACCGTCGTGGGGGCGGACAAAATTCTCGTGTTGGAGGAGGGCCGCATTGCGGAGCAGGGCTCCCATCAGGAGCTGACCGCCGCCGGCGGCCTCTATGCCCGGATGTGGGCGGATTACAACCAGGCGGTCCAGTGGAAGATCACCAGCGAACAGTGAGAGAGGGGTGAAGAAGATGTTCGGCAAAAACTTTCACGCAAATACGCCCTTACCGACCAGGGCGTGAAAAACGCCAAAAAGGGCGCTTTCTGGACGGTCATTGTCAATCTGGTCGTCATGGGCGGCATGGGCATCCTGTACCTGTTCATGAATACTTTGATTGGGACCCTGACAGATGGAGCGCCGCTGCCCGGCCCGGCGCTCTTTCTTGGGCTGGTAATCGCGTTCGTCATTCTGTCCTTTGTGACCCACCTGCAGCAGTACCACGCCACTTACGGCCTGGTCTACAACGAGGTGAAGTCCACCCGCCTCAGCCTGGCGGAGCGGCTGCGCAAGCTGCCCTTGGGCTACTTCGGCAAGCGGGATCTGGCGGACCTGACCGAGACCCTCATGGGCGATGTGAACCGCATGGAGCACGTCTGGTCCCATGTGCTGGGATACCTGTACGGTGCCTACATCTCCACGGCCATTATCGCGGTTTGCCTGCTGGTATATGACTGGCGGCTGACTATCGCCTGCCTGTGGGGGGTGCCGGTGGCCTTCGGCCTGCTGTTCGGCACCCGGAAGATCTCCGCCCGGGCCTCGGAGCGGACGAAACAGGCCGCAATCCGTGTCTCCGACGGCATCCAGGAGGCGTTGGAAAACGTCCGGGAGATCCGCGCCACCAACCAGGAGGTGCGCTATCTGGCCGGGCTCAACCAGAAGATCGACGACCATGAGAAGGTCACCATCCAGGGCGAGCTGGGCACCGGCATCTTTGTCAATGCGGCCAGCGTCATCATGCGCCTGGGGGTCGCCACCACCATCCTGGCGGGGGCCAGCCTGATCGTCTCCGGACAGATCGACTTCATGCTGCTGTTTTTGTTCCTGCTGGTCATCACCCGTGTGTACGCCCCCTTTGACCAGAGCTTGGCCCTCATTGCAGAGCTGTTCGTGTCCCAGGTGTCTGCCGACCGCATGAACGAAATCTATAACACCCCCACCGCCGAGGGAGTGGAGCGTTTCCAGCCCAAGGGCCACGACATTGTGTTCGACCATGTGGGCTTCGCCTATGACAAGAAGAAGGTACTGGACGGTGTGAACTTTACCGCCCGGGAGGGTGAAGTGACCGCTCTGGTGGGACCCTCCGGCTCCGGCAAGAGCACCTGCGCCCGGCTGGCCGCCCGGCTGTGGGATGTTACGGAGGGCACCATCCGGGTAGGCGGCGTGGACATCTCCACCGTGGACCCGGAGGCGCTGCTGACCGACTACTCCATGGTGTTCCAGGATGTGGTGCTCTTTGACGATACCGTGATGGAAAACATCCGCCTGGGCAAGCGGGGCGCCACCGACGAAGAGGTGCGGGCCGCGGCGGAGGCCGCCAACTGCGGGGAGTTCATCCGCCGCCTGCCCCAGGGCTATGACACCCCCATCGGGGAGAACGGGGCGAAGCTCTCCGGCGGGGAGCGGCAGCGCATCTCCATCGCCCGGGCGCTTTTGAAGAACGCCCCCATCGTCCTGCTGGACGAGGCCACCGCCAGCCTGGATGTGGAGAACGAGACCAAGGTGCAGGGAGCCCTCTCCCGCCTGCTGGCAGGCAAGACGGTGCTGGTCATCGCCCACCGGATGCGTACCGTGGCCGGGGCGGACCACATCGTGGTGCTGGAAAACGGCCATGTAGCCGAGCAGGGAACTCCGGCGGAGCTGATGGAGCTGAAGCGGGCGGCTGTTGAAGGCGAGGTTCCACGGCCTACGCCGCGCATTCGCCACTCTGATATTTCAGTGTGGGATTGACCTTGGACACCTAGTCCCACGCCACACCATCGGCCCCAAAAGAGGCGGAAAAAGCCATGGAAAAAGTCCCGGCAAATGGTTCTGAAACCGAAAACAGCAGGAGGCTCAGATGCAGAAAATGCTTCTGAGCCTCGTTTTTTGTCCTGTATAGTTTGGGGTTCGGGACAGGCGGAAGTGCCTCCCGATCTGGTCCGAGCTTTTTGATGCCAAAAGCCGGGAAAACCAGCTTGATTGATCGCAAATCAGACAGTTTTGCGGTTGCGGAGGCGGACCTGTACAACGCCTTTCAGGTGATAAGCTGAGGCAGAATTCTCCATCCGATACACCGTGCTTTCCAAGTGTGTTTAGCCCCGAAATCGCCCACCCCCGGAGGTCGTGTCCACTCTACGGCGGCTTTTATCATTCCGGGGCAGGCTATGGGAAGCACAAGATCACAACGAAAGGAGGGGCGAACATCCTGCTAAATACCGGTTTTGGCGTCTTGCCGCTCTGCCCAGGTGACGCAGATCACTTCCTCCACAAAATTTCTATTCTTAAAACTATGGCGGACATCATAGCGGATGCCATACTGGCTTCAAACAGCAAACCGCAGTCTGTATAGGCCATATTTTCCTATACGGGCAGAGCAAAGCAGCCTCCGGTCGCACTGACACTCTGACCAGAAATGCGGCAGGCACACAGGGCAATCCGTCCCATCCAAACCCCTTGCAAGTTGATTGGCTGCCGGATCAGAGAGGCAACCAGAATCCCAATTGCTCTATCAGCCGGGCCTTTTATGGGGAGCGGCAATATCTGAAATCTTTACGTTCATCGGCCGGCCATCTGCTTCAAAAAACACACAGCAAAAAACGCATAACGGACCGCCCGTTACAAGTTCATGTATACTACAGAAAACAAAAAATGAAACCAGACTTTGAACGGACTTTGGAGGGCTCTTAGTACTGCATAAGCTGCCTCCTGCAAGATAAAATAAAGAAAAATATTTGTAGGAGGTTATAGAAATGCCTGAGCGGACAATCGACCCGGCACAACTCGCGTCATATACGGCACATCTGCGGAGGGAGGAGCGGAGCCCCGGCACCATTGAAAAGTATCTCCGGGATATCAGGGCCTTTGCCGGCTGGCTGGACGGCAGACCAGTTTCCAGGGAACTGGTTGCCGAATGGAGGGATCACCTGCTCTCTAAAGACTACGCCCCGGTGACCATTAATTCTATGCTGGCTGCACTTAACGGACTGTTTCATTTTCTGGGCTGGGACGAGTGCCGGGCAAAATTTTTGAAAGTCCAGCGCCGCCTGTTCCGCGACGCAGGCCGTGAACTGACCCGCCAGGAGTACGAGCGGTTGCTGGCCGCGGCAAGAGCGCGTGGGCAGGAGCGGCTGGCCCTGTTGATGGAGGCCATCTGCGCTACCGGTATCCGGGTGTCCGAGGTGCGGTATATCACCGTGGAGGCCGCCCAGCGGGGTCGGACCGAGATCTCCCTCAAGGGAAAAATTCGCACCATCCTGCTGCCGGGCAAGCTTTGCCGCAAACTGCTGAAATACGCCAGAAAACACAAAACCGTTTCAGGCGAGATTTTTCTCACCAGAAACGGAACCTCTCTGAGCCGCCGCCAGATTTGGACAGAGCTGAAACGGCTGTGCAAGTCCGCCGGGGTGGAATCTGCCAAGGTGTTTCCTCACAATCTGCGTCACTTGTTCGCCACCATTTTCTACCGGGCCTGCAAGGTCATCGTGCGGCTGGCCGATGTGCTGGGCCACAGTTCCATTGAAACCACTCGTATCTACCTTGTGACCTCCGGAGCGGAGCACGCCCGGCAACTGGAACGTCTGGGGCTGGTTTCGTAGGTCAAAATCAACATTTTGTCACAAAAAATTTCAACGGCCCCCATTTTTCTTACATAAATTGCTTTTATTATAGCACGGTTTGAAAGGAACCGCAAGGGACTCCCCCCAATTGGGACGCACAAAATCAGGCCGGGAAAAAGGATTTTTCTCGGCCCTCTTTTCTCTGCCCCAACGAGGTCTGGAGCGTGTTTTAGAAGCGGATTCTCTCCTGAAATCACGCGCTCCAGGTCTTACTTTGCCCGCGGACGTATTCAAAATGTTGATTTCGTTGATAGGGGGAGGAGCAATGCAGAGAACAGGCGCGGTGTGTCAAAAGGCGGCAGCACCGCTGAAAGCAATCGGTGTAACGGTAAGTGAAGAGAGCATCCGGGCCTATTTGGAGGATCTGAATCACCGAGGGCGCCGGGAAGAGACCGTGCGGTTTTACGCCGCAAAACTGAAGACATTCTACGACTATCTGCCGCCTGACAAGCAAATCGTCTTGAATACTCTGGAGACATGGCGGCAGGCTCTGCTGGCAGAGGGATATGCCCCGGCCACAGTGAACACAAACATCTCCGCCGCTAACGGCCTGCTGGACTACTTGGGCCGCCGGGATCTGCAGCTGACCGGACAGCTGGAGACGGAAACGGCACCCCAGTCGGAACTGACCCGAACGGAATATCTGCGGCTGCTGTCTGCTGCCCGGGCGCTGGAAAAGGAGCGAACATATCTTTTGGTGAAAGCAATTGCCCTGACAGGAGCCCACGTCGGAGAACTGCCTCAGATCACTGTGGAGGCCGTGCAGAGTGGACGCACACCAGCTGTCTCCGGCGGTGAGCAGCGGCGTGTCCAGTTGCCAAGGTGTCTGCAGGCAGAGCTGCTATCCTATTGCCGCCGGCAGGGGCTGACGGCAGGGCCGGTGTTCGTCACCAGAAGCAGGCGGCCCCTGCGGCGGACACAGGTGACGGGGGACATCCAGAGTCTGTCTGGTGCGGCCCGTGTAGCGCCGGAGAAGTGCAATCCCCGGTGCTTGCGAAAGCTGTATCTGGTCACCCAGGCACACGGAGCAGCTGGCCGTCGGTTGGGATGAGCTGCCAGAACAGAAAAAAGCGGCCCAATAGGACCAGCGGATCCTGCGCCATCACCGCCGAGACAGGCCAAGTCGGCTCCATCACCCCCTCCGGGCGCGCCAACGTCAGCCGGGGCGGCGACCGGGCCTTCCACATTATGGCCGGCGACGGTTACCGGATTTTTAATGTGCTGGTAGATGGCGAGAGCGTAGGCGCTATCAGTCACTATACCTTTGAGAACGTGCGGGCCAACCACACCATCAAGGTGGTATTTAAGGCCACTCAGCCGATCGCCGATCCTGATAACACCGACGTGTCCAGCTGGTTGAATACCAGAGACCATACGGTTTATCTCGACGGATTCACAGGCGGCTCTTTCGCCCCCGGCCGGCAGATGACCCGGGGCCAGGCGGCGCAGATGTTCTACAACCTACTATTGGAAAAGAACGTGTCTGTCACCGATACGTTGCACAGATGTTCCAGATGATATGTGGCGCGCCTCTGCTGTTATCCCTGGGCATCATACAGGGCTACTCCGACGGCACATTTCAGCCCAATCGGGATATCACCCAGGCCCAATTCGCAGTGATCGCCATACGGTTTGCCAACGAGACGCCCGGTGGAACCAGCCTCTTCTCCGACGCGAACGAGGATGACTGGTTTTGTACCCAAGTGACCAGCGCCGCCCAGTACGGCTGGATCGGCGGATTTTTCGATGGTACGTTCCGGCCATATATTCTATCACCCGGGCACAGGTAACTGCCATCGTTAACCGAATGTTGGGCCGCAGCGCCAACACAGCGTATATGGACCGCCATACTGATGAACTGCGGCGGTTCTCCGATGTGGAAGGGACCCATTGGGCCTACTTATGGAGGCCACCAACGCTCACAGTTATGATATGGACAACGGCACAGAGGAATGGACTGGCCTCCTGTAAGCCAATGAGGCGGGAGGGGGCTTTGGCCCAATGTCATTAAATTCCGCTCCCTGCAGGACGCGCGGAGCATTTGGCTTGCCGGCAGCAGCCAAGCGCTGCCTGTTTGTAGGCAGAGGCCCACGCCTACTTTGGACGGCCGGCGCCGAAGTGTGGTGGAATGAAATACGGACTTGTTTGCTATCGGAATTGCGATGCTGTGCAAAAAATTCAGAGGCCAAAATTGCAGAAGTGGAGCAGCATACGAGTCCCAATCCGTTTGGCGGAGTGAGTCCCCGTGTACTCTCTTTTGGGTGTAGGCCGCCTTTGACTTTCAAAGAAAGCTTGGGCCCGGTTTCTGGATGTTGCAAGGAGCAAAGAAGATAGAGGCGTTGTTGTTTGCACGATGTGCAAACAACAACGCCTCTATCCGAAAAGTTAAAAGACCTGTGTTTGATAAATGGTGTGACGAGTTACCGTCTCCATATTCAACTCCAGACCGAAGCCCGGGCGATCCGGAATTTCATAAGTGCCCTGTTTAAAGGGATATGGCTCCAAAATGAGATCCTCTCGGAAAGCACTGGGGTTGATGTCATATTCAAGCATGTAATGCTTACGCACAGTTGCCATTAAATGCATATTTGCAGTCATACAAATAATGGACGACCAGGAATGTGGAGCAAACACCCGCTCGTTCAGATCAATTAGATTCATGATGCGGCGCATGCCGGTAGGCCCCCCCACACGACAAACGTTTGGTTGCACGAAGTAAACGCCGGAACGCATCAGCTCTTGAAAACCGCGAATAGAAGATTCATTTTCTGAGCCAGCTAAGGGAATGCGGGTCTGCTGGGACAGAGCCTGATAAGAATAAGGGTGGTCAAGCTGGAACGGTTCCTCAATAAACGTAATTCCTAATTCCTCTAGGTAAGGGAGGTACTTATATGCAAGCGGTAGGTCCCAGGTGCAGTTGGCATCCACAATTAGATCCACATCTTCCCCCAGAGAATCTCGGGCATACTGCACACGGGCGAGATCCTGTTGCAACGTCAACGTGGGCTTGCCTACTTTCATTTATAGCCCCGAAATCCCTTTTCTTTGGTATAGGCCATTTCTGATTCCATTCCCAGCATCCCATCTGGATTTTCCCCAGGAAGTCCGTAGTACATGCCGCCGCTACTATATGCGGGGAATCAAATTGTGATGCCCTCCCCACAAACGATAGCAAGGAAGGCCAGCAACCTTACCTGCAATATCCCATAGGGCAATATCAATACCGCTGATGGCATGCATGTGAATCCCTACGCGGCTGTGCTGAATGTGCATGTAATACATATCATCCCAGATGGCCTGGATGTCTAAGGGGTTTTTCCCGATTAGGCTGGGCCCAAGTTCTTTTTCCAATACAGAGACCACACTGGAGGGGGGCCCGCCGGGATAGTCTGACTCCCCGATGCCCACGATCCCCTCATCTGTCATAATTCGTACCAAGATACAGAAGCGTTTGTTGTAAATCTGATTGGCGCTGGCGGAGGACATCCAGAAGTCCTGCTGATATTCCATGCAATTAATAGATAGCCCTGTAATCTTCATAAGTCCTCCTTTTACATAATGATAGATAGAGGGACCAAAACAATCTGCGGGAAGATGGAAAGCGCAATAATTACGGCCACCTCAACCATCATAAAGGGAATGCCCCTCGAACCGCCTCAACAATCGAAATCCTGGAGATGCCGCTGCCGACATAAAGCACAGTGCCGACAGGAGGCGTGATGAGGCCAAAGGTCATGGTAATAATAGACAGAATGCCGAAATACTCCAGGTTGACCCCTGCAGCATTCACTAAGGGGATCATCACAGGTACCAGGATCATGATAATGGGGACGATATCCAGAACCATGCCAAAGAGAATAAACAGCAACTGGCAGCAGAGAACCAGAAGAACAGGATGGGCAACAAGGCCGTGGAAATAAGAAACGAGTTCGCTGGAGAGATTGCTGGCGGTGATAATCCAGGAAACTGTCAGTGATCCGCCCACAATAAAGAGCACTTTGCCAGTGGAGCGGACGGTGTCCAGAAGGACGGCAGGAAGATCTTTCCAAGAAAATCCTTTATAGATAAACATGCCCACTACCAGCGCGTACGCACAGGCAATTGCACCGGCTTCTGTAGGGGTAAAAATACCGCCGCGCAGCCCGAAAATGATAAAGATGGGCAGCAGCAGGGCCGGAATAGCTTGCCAAAAAATGTGCCATTTTTCCGAAGAGGAAAGAGTAGAGGGCTCGGCTTTCAGACCATCCTTCCGGGCAGTAAAGAACCAGGTAATCATCAGTGCACAGCCAATGATAACGCCCGGGACAAGGCCACCCATGAACATCCGACTGATGGATGCTCCACTTACGACACCAAACAAGATAAAACCAATGCTGGGGGGAATGATGTTGGCAATGATTCCAGATGAAATGACGATACCAGTAGCACGGCTCTTCCCGTACCCGCGTTCACTCATCATGGGGATCAGAACGCCGCCTAGGGCAGCTGTATCCGCAATGGCACTACCACTTAAGCCGGCAAAAATCATACTGGAAATAATAGCCACATAGCCCAGGCCGCCGCAAAAAGCGTCCAACCCAGATAGAAACCACGTCCACAATCCGGCGGGTAATGCCACCTTTATTCATCAATTCACCCGCTAGCATAAAGAAAGGGACGGCTAGAAGAGAAAAGCTATTTATGCCGCCAACGAATTGCTGAACAATCAGCTGGGAAGAAAACAGGTCTTGAGATGCCATCAGTACAATCGCGCTGATGACCAAGGAGAATGCTACAGGAACCCCTAGAAGGAGCGGCACAAATAGAGTGACTAAAAATAAAATTAGCATTCAGCAGAGCCCCCTTCTTTGGAGTGGTCCTTTTCCAGATTTAGCCCCAGATCAGACAATAGCTGCAACAGCAGGTACAGGATGCTTATGGCGCTGGAAAACAATAGCAGTCCATAGGGAAGCCAGGAGGGCAGCCCAATGGCCGGAGTTCGGTTCTCCCAGTTAAGGACCACCATTTGATAGCTCCCGAACGTCATAACATACATGATGACTAACATCATGATGTCCGCAAAAATGTTCATCAAGCGGCGGACAGGTTTGGGAGCAACATTGCTAAGAAGATCCACGGCGAAGTGGTCGCGCTGGTGTGTGACCTCAAGAACGCCCAAAATAATCACCGCCATCATAGCATAGCGTGCGCCTTCCTCGGACCAGGCAAATCCGGTTCCCAAAATATAGCGGGTAACAACGTTTAAAAACACAAAGAAAAACATGAGAACCAAGGACAGCACCGCAATCCATGCTGTAATGCGGTCAATCCATTTGAATATAGCTCGAATAAAATTCATCTTTTATCCTCTCGCATTCACCTACTGAATGGCTTGGATGGCGTTAATAACTTCCTCCACTTCGGGAGCAGTTTCATACATGTTATCATACATAGGAGCCGTGGCCTCCACCATCTCCTGGCGGAACGAATCGGAGGGTTCGTAAACCTCAATGCCACCTTCGCTGGACATATAATCCAAATCCTCCTGGGCCTGTGTTTGAGCCGTGTCCCAAATTTGAGCGCAGGTCTCATCAATGACTTCGTCCAGAATGTTCTGCAGTTCACTATCCAGAGAATTATAAAAGTCGTTGTTTACGCACAGGAAGAGACTCGTAAACACATGATTGGAGACCAGCAAATAGTCCTGAATTTCATACCAGCCCTGAGAGCGAATGGTGGAGGGCGGGTTTTCCTGACCATCAATGACCCCCTGCTCCAATGCGGAGAAAACCTCTGTCATGGACATAGGAGTCACAGCAAAGCCTAGATAATTACCGATTTCAACCATGATCTCCAAATTGGGCATCCGCATTTTCAGGCCATGCATATCGGCAAGGCTTTCTACCTTTTTGTTCATGGTCATAACCCGAAATCCATCAGGTACAATCCCGTTAACTGTAAATCCAAGAGAGGCCACATCGCCAATCAATTGGTATCCATAATCCCCTTCATACAGAGCAGCACGGGCCTGATCATAGTCCGTAAATAAAAACGGGAGCTGGAACGCTGCGACAGAAGGAATTCGGTCCTGAAAAATGGTACCGACAACTCCCATCTCATAGGTATTATTTCGGAGTCCTTCATAGATTTGCTCTTCGGTTGCGAGGGTGGAATTGGGATAGATATCCACAGTGAGACGTCCGTTGGAACGGCTCTCCAATTCGGGCTTAAAGAAATTTTGAAGGGTATCGGTTAAGGGGTGTCCTTCCACATAGCAGTGGGGAAGCTTGATCGTAATTGTGTCCCCAGAGCTTTGGCCGGAAGAAGAGGTGCTCCCACTCGCCTCTCCACAAGCTACCAATGTGAGCGCCATAGCTACCGCCGACAAGAGAGCAAATATGCGTTTCATTTTATTTCCTCCATTCCCAAATGTTGTCAAAAGCCCCCCTTATTTTGGCAAAAAACGTCAACAATATTATATATTTTGGGGGCTTTTGCCGTTAATTCCACTATAGCAGGACAATAGCCACATGGTCAATCACAGACTTGGTCATAAAATACACATTTTCGGACATATTCCAACAGGTAACGCTTGAACGAAAAAGGCGAAGATGGTATAATTATAACAATCACACATAAAAACTCACTGCAGCTATTGTGCTTGATGTCTATATTGTAGGTGATGATATGAACCAAGAGATCAGTCGTTCTATTTTGAATAGTCATCAGCCCATGAACCGACAAATTATCAAAATTGAAGATCCCTATATGAAGCTGGATGTATACTGGATTTTTTTCCGTGCAGGGGGAAGGGATATTCTTCTCTCAAAAGAAAAATAAGCATACCTTCTATGAGCTGCAACTTATGTTGGATGGATTCATTTGCCAGACTGTGGAAAAAGAAAATAAAATTTTCACAACAACCATAGAAGCCGGGAATTTTATGATTATTCCTCCGAACCACTATCATCAAGTTACTGAGGCCTCTGATAGTGGCACCCGTTTCAGTGTTGCATTTCAGATCGAAAGTCAGGACACCTATATACTGGCTGCGATAGAGCAAATCAAGAAAATTTTAGTGTTTCCTTTTCCGGAAGCCGCTTCTTCATATATCCAGCTGATGAGAGAGGTCTTCAAAAAACTTCTCCATGGGCCTCAAAGGAGGTTTCCAACCTTCTCCAGTGTCTATTGTTGCAACTGTTTATCGCTGTTTTGCCTGATGATGTCCGGGGAATCCAGAGGGATGTAAAGCCAGACAGTGCAGCCGGAATGATGTTGGAGATCCAAAAATATATTGAAGAACATATCAGTGAAGGGATCTCTGTTTCAAAAGTCGCAAGCCATTTTGGCAGAAGCTCTCGGCAGCTGAATCGGATTTGCAACAGTCAAAGAGGCATGCCTCTAAACCGTATTATTGGGGAAGAAAAATTAAAATATATTAAAGATTTGATTGGAACTTCGGCACTTTCCTTCACCGAAATTGCCGAACTTTGTGGCTTTTCTAATGAGTATGCTCTAAACCGCTTTTTTAAATACGCAGAGGGCTACACCTTAGGACAATATCGAAAGTTGGCAATGCTTTCATGATATGCTGGAGAGAGGAGTCAACTTTTTTTGATAGTAAGTTCTTCGCTTAAAGCCTACTAATGACAGGTAAAAAATAGCTCTTTTTTCTGCTTGTAAAGCCTTACGTGCAGCAAATCGCTCAGAGGTAGACTCAGACCTTTTTGCATGAATCGGGCTGCTGGGGAGACTATTGCGAGCGAAGATATTCAGGAGCGAACTCTCATTTCCAGAGAGGTCTAAGCGACGAAGGACGTAACAGGAGAAAGAACCGGCGCGTTTGCTGCGCCGGTTCGTTCACAACTGTCCGCAGCGCAGGCTGTTGCGGGAGTTTTTCAGGTGGCCGAAAGTGGGAGGGGGTAAAACAGAGGATGGGGCTCATCTTTGGAGTCAATTTTCCAGAATGCCTAGAGGCACAGGCAAAAACAGGCGTCACCCCGGGGATATGCACGGCTTTCTGCAGCTTTGTCTCATGGTTCTGGCGGAAGCCGGAACTTCAAAAAGTCCGGGTGGAGCTGGAGCGGGCCTACAGAGATATCAAAGAATACTTGCATCTGCCAGAGCGAGAAACCCTGTTGCAACTGGCAAATCTGGAGAACGAACTGGGAGGGGGAATCTCTCTGACATCCTTCATCGCTGGGTTCCATCTGGGTACGGGGATCGCCGGGGAGTATTGCTTTGAGGACGGGGCAGAAAGGCGGGCTGCAAGGAAAATGAAAATAGAACGCATCCCCATCAAAGATTGATATGCTATACAAAGAGAAAGAGCTGTCGCCGGCAGCTCTTTCCTGACCATCTGATAACTATGGCCGTAGGCCCTGGCTATTTTTCCGTGGCATTTGTCGTTGCAAAGGAGGCGGATGCCATGGCAAAGAAACAGGTCGATGGAGAGGGTAACATCAGAAAAAGAAAAGACAGGAGGCCCGGAGGCGAAAATACCGCGTCCGGGCCTCGTTTTTATCCCGTATGGGGCACAGTGAAGCAACGACCGACCCCCCCCCCCCCCCCCCCCCCCCCCGGGTTATGAGCTGCTATCGCTGTTTCCAAACGGGCCAAGACTAGAAGGCTGCTGCGCTCCACTCCGCGCTATTTCATGGTTCCGGGTCACAATCCGGATCATACTTGTAGAGATAAAATTTAAGAGAAAATAAAATTTCCTTTATCATAGTTCCCTCTTTCGCTGCCGCCGGCAGGCCAGGGCACACAGGCCAAGTCCCAAAGCCAGCAGGACTGAAGCGGCCACCGCCTCCGCACCCTTGGGCACCCAGGGGCCGTAGCCGTCCCAGAGGGGGCGGAACGTGAAGGGCCGATCCAGAAGCCAGGAGCCCAGCACGGCCCCCACCGCCACGAACAGGGGAACGGCCTTCAGCAGCATGGCGATGTAGTTGCCGCTGTACTGGGAGAGAAAAGCCGTCAGCCCGGCGGCCCCCAGGGACAGGGCCAAAATCAGCCCCGCCAGCACCAGCAGATAGGTGCCGTAGGTCCAGTCGAACCAGGGAGTGCCCCACTCCCAGATGCCGTCCAGGCCGCAGGCGGCAAATTGCAGGGGCCCCTGGGCCAGGAACGGAATGACATAGACTGTTATATTCACCACCGCCAGCACCAGCGCAGAGAGCAGGGCAGCTCCCATCTGGACGTTCAAAACGGGCCGCCCCCGCCGGGAGGCCCACTGCATGGGCCGGGTGTTCCGCAGCCGGTCCCGCACCAGGGTGGGGGAGAGCAGGAGCACGATGCTGAGTACGCACCATACCGCCAGATCCTTGCCGTACTCCTGAGTGGAGTATTTCACAGAGGACGGCAGCAGGGAATGGGTCATATCCGAGCTTGCCAGCTCCGCCTCCCGCCGGACCATGGCCTCCGGCTGGGCCAATTGCTGTCGGTTGGAGACAATCAGAGCGCGGTGATCCTCCTGGGTATCATAGGTCTCCAGAGTATCCGCCAGCGCCTCGATCCGGTACCAGTTGGTGCCGCCGTACACCCGGTAGAGCAGGGCCTCCACATCCATATCTGCCTGTCCATCAGTGTTGCGTATGCCGTTCAGGTAGTCCCCCCGAAAGGAGAGAAAAGATTTATAGTCCGTCAGCCCCGCTGCCGCAGCTTCCGGGATGGCGGTGATCTGTGTGTCAAAGGCCGTGATCTCCTCTGCCATCTGCTCGTCCAGTTCTGCCCGTTCTTCCGGTTCCAGGGTGGGGCCATACCGCTCCACCCAGTCGGAGGCCAGATCGAACTGGGCCTCCGACTGGGGACCGTTGCAAAAGTGCTCGATATAGAACTGTGGGAACATCCAGTAGTATACCGCCCCCAGCAGCAGGATGGCCGCCAGGATGCCGGGCCGCCAGATCTTCCGCAGCTCCCATTTCAAAAGTTCCATCAGGACACGTCCTTTCTGTCAAACCAACCGAGAGCCAACAGGACTCCGCCGCCCAAAAGCAGCAGGTTCAGCCCGCTTGCGATGGTCTCCTGCCAGGGGAGGACGGCGTTCAGTCCCAGCTCCGTGAACCAGGCGCTGCAGGAGAGCCAGACCGTTACCGGCTGGAAACAGGCAATCAAATAGGCCGCCCACCAGCCCAGCTCCCCCAGAACGGAGACCAGTCCCAGTCCGCCGAAGCACACCAGGCACAGCGCCAAGGCCGCCAGATAGGGGCTTCGCACCAGCGTGCCGCACACCGACGCCAGCAGGGAGAATACCGCCGTCAGCACCGCGCCCAGGGCTAGGGCAGCGGCCAGGTACTGACCCACCGTGAAGTCCCCCCAGGTGAGGAAGGGCCGGACCACCAGCATGTCCGAGAAATAGTTGAACTGGCTGGACACGCTGGCATTCCAGATTCCGCTGTAGTCGTACAGCAGGAAGTAGGGCACCAGGGTGCAGAACGCCAGCAGGCCGTACAGCGCCGCCGACGCCTGGAGAGCCGCCAGGACCTTCACCCGCCGTAGTTTCCGTCCCGTTCGGGAGGCGCAGGCCAGGCCCTCTGCGCGGTGCATCCCCTCGTAGCCCAGCAGATACAGCGTCCCCAGCATGGCCAGAATGGCGCTCTCACAGAGAATGGCCCGGAACAGCGCGCCGAAGAGGAACTGGTGGCTGCCGTAGGTGGCCGGGCCGGCGTACAAATCCAGCGCCGCGTCAGTCTGGGCCAGGTGCTCCACCCGGCTCGCCAGCAGATCATATTTCCAGGTCATCCATGTGACTGCCAGGGGAGATTTCTCTACCACACCGGCGTAGAAATCCGCAAGTTCCCCGGTGTCATACGTCTCAAAGATGTCCTCCATCCCGGTGACAGATTGACGCAGCAAATCCCGGTTCTCTGTGGCGGGTATAGCGTCCAGCCCGGCAAGAAAGTCTTCATCAACCCGCTGGCCCAAGGCCTTTGCCGTTTGGGAAGTCTCGTTGAAGAACGCCCGGTCATAGGGGGAGAGCGTGGCGATCAGCAGCCCGTTAAAGGCCAAACACAGGGCCAGAAAGGCCCACAGGGCGGGCAGGCGGAAGAGCTTCCGCCACTCATAGACCGCCAGATTCATGTCTGTTCCTCCCGGTAGATGGCGAGAAACGCATCCTCCAACCCCGGCGTTACCGGCGTTCCATTGACAGGGGGCGTCTCGCAGAGCACCCGGAGCACCGGGCCATCCGCCCCCTGTCCTTCGCTGAGCAGGAACTGTCCCGGGGCCAGGGGCGTCCCGGCAGGAAGCTGGAATACCCTGCCCTGGAACCGGGCGCAGATGCGGGCGGGGCTGTCACAGCAGTAGAGGCGGTGATCCCTGAACATGACGATTTGCCCGGCGATGGTCTCAATGTCTGAGACGATGTGGGTGGAGAGAATCACGATCCGATCCTCAGCCAGCGTGTGGATCAAATTGCGGAACCGCACCCGCTCCCGGGGGTCCAGCCCAGCGGTGGGCTCGTCCAGGATCAGCAGCTTCGGGTCGTTCAGCATGGCTACGGCGATGCCCACCCGCTGGAGCATCCCGCCGGAGAACTTCTTCATTTTTTTGTCCGCAGCATCCCCAAGTCCCACTGTCTCCAGCAGGTGGTCAATGCGGCCGTCCGCCTCCCGCTTCGGGATGCACTGGAGGGCGGCGGCATACCGGAGGAATTGCCGGGGCGTGTAGCTGGGATAGTACCCGAACTGCTGGGGGAGATACCCCAGCAGGCCCCGGTATTCCGCCCCCAAGGCCCGGATGTCTTCTCCCTCCCACAGGATCTGTCCCTTGGTGGGGAACAGCAGGGTGGTGAGCATCTTGATGAGGGTGGTCTTGCCCGCCCCATTGGGTGCCAGCAGACCGTAGACGCCGGGAGTGAAGGTCAGGGAAATGTCCTCCAAAGCGGTGAACTTCCCATAGGTTTTCGTGACGTGCTCAACGGAGAGCATAGGAGACGCCTCCTTCCATCGGGCGCCGGCAGAAGCAGCGCAGTTCCAAAAGGTACAGAGTAATCCCGGCCGCGGCCAGCAGGCAGAACACTACGGTGGGGATGGCCGTCAGCCACTCCGCCGTCCGGGGCCAGATCAGGGGAATCAGGCCCATCAGAACCCAGCCGGTCGGCGCCGCCAGCCACCCGGCAGGTCCCCGCAGCCGCTGGCACAGCAGGGAGAGAGCGCCATACAGAAACAGGCTGGCCAGAGACAGTGCCAGCATCCAGCCCAGGGGCATCTCCTGCCCGGTGAAGGTCCACAACAGCATATTTGCCGGGACACACACCAGTACGGACACCCCGCCGAAGCACAGCATCTGCAGGGCCGCCACCATCCGGGCGGAGACCTGGAAGGTCCAGGTCCACTCCCAAATGCCGGTCTGCAGGTTCTTCCAGACAGTCAGCAGGGAGAGGGCGGCATAGAGCAGGGGAGAAAACAGGAACAGGGCCGGTGCCAAAGAGCCGGTGGAACCGGCCACAAAAAGCGCCGACAGCAGGCACAGGGCCCAGATCAGCAGGGACAAGGCCAAACAGTCCCCCACGCCAAACAGCAGCGCGCGGGGGCCGATGCGCTGCAAAACCTCCCGCAGCTCCCGGCCAAAGGCGACCCGGCGGGGCAGGCCTGCATCCAGAATCCGGGCAATGGCCCGCTGTTTTTCCGCCTCTGTGGGCATGGAAATTTTTTGATTATCCATCTGCTCCAAACTCCTTTCGCAGCCGCCCGATCAGGCGGTAGTATCTGGATTTCACTGCCGCTTCCGGCTCTCCCATGGCGGCAGCGATCTCCGGGAAGGTCTTTTCCCCGTAGATCCGCAGGCGGAACACCGCCTGCTCCCCGGGGTCCAGGCCGGAGACATAGCCTTCGATGGTCTCCAGCAGGGCCCGGTCATGGACGCGGGCCACAAAGTCCTCTGCTGCAGGGAGCTCCATTTCCTGAATAGGAATAGAGACCGGCCGGGCCTTCCGGCGGGTGTCGATGACTTTGTTGGCGGCGATGCGGTACAGCCAGGTGCGGAAGGACGCCCGCTCCGCCCGGTAGCCGGGCAATGCCCGCAGGACTGCGATGAAGATGGACTGGGTCAGGTCCATGTCATCCTCTTTGCTGCCGGTCTGACGGTAGACGAAGCGGTAGATTTCGTCATAGTAGGTCTGGATCAGCTGCTCCGCCGCATCCTGGGAGTTTCGCCGCTGGATGGCTCTGATCCATTTCTGTTCCTGCTCCATCGTCTCACCACCATTCATAGATGTATTCATGTTTCAGAGTACCATCGTTTCAGGGGAATAAAAAGAATTTTTACAGGATTTGGGGCGGACGATCCCAAAAGCCCCCCGTCTTTCGGCAGGGAAAGCATCGTCCCCGGCTATAGCCGGGGGCAGTTCCATGCGGAAGCCCGGACCCACTTTGCGCGGCCGGAGGGTTTGCTGCGCCGGTTCGTTCACGACTGTCCGCAGTGCGGGCAGTTGCGGGATTTTGAAAGGGTGTTGTTCTGGATATGAAATAGAGGAGATGACGTCTTTTGTGCGGGAATCGTCTGTCTCCTTAGTGCCGCAAAGAACAACTGGGGTGTTCCAGAATTATTTAGGCACGAATGGTTCCTCGGAAATTGCGGCACTGAAAGCAATAAAATGCCGAAATATTTTTGCGAAATTTCCGTTTGTTTTCTTTCTGTCACTCTCTAAAACTACTGTTTCTATGTGCTCCCTACCGCACTGTGGCTAAAATGTGGTCAAAAACGACTTCCCTCTGCACCGAGGATGCTGCGCCAGTACTGGGAAAAGACATTCTTCTAATTGTTAGTCATCCGCAAGGCAGCTCCGGGCAGGAAAGGAAGGGAGCCGTTTCTACCTGAGTCAGTTCAAGATTTGCAGGGCTGTAAGCAATATCGGTTCATCCTTTTGAGCGGTCATGCCGTCCTGAGAATGCTTGGGTGTCTTGTATAAGATTATTACAAAAACAAACGCAAAGGCATAGACTTTCACTTGACGCTACCACAATATAATTGTCGGGTAAAGTACGCCAGCCAGACGTTCTTCATTCGTTCTCAAGTTTCAGCCACAATGGGGCATAATCGGGTATCGCTTTTGACGCTTGGGCTTCTCACGTCCGCATGTAAGACTGTTCCCCATTCGTCATTGCAGCGTTCGGCTGAGCAGGTTGGGCTTGCTGCCTGTGTCGCGGAGTAGCTTGAATCGGCACGGAGAGAAGGACGGTCTCCGATTACAAATAAAGTGCGGGAGGAATTTAAATGAACTCCGTTGGCATCGATGTTCCCAAAAGAAAGAGCATGATTGCCGTTATGCGTCCCTCTGGAGAAGAGGGGGTCTCTCCCATTGAGAACCAACATACAGACGGCGAACTATCACTGCTCCGTGGGCTGCCCCGTGAGACCTGTGTTGTAATGGAGTCCACGGGTAATTATCATTTACCAGTAGCCTGGCTGCTGAATGCCTCCGGATTCTATGTTTCGGTAGTCAGCGCAGCGCTGGCGCATGACTACGGGAACAATTTGCGCCGCGCCAAGACCGACAAGAAGGAGGCCATAAAACCGGCAAACGACGGTCTTGACCACTGGCTTACTTTGCCGAGATATATTCCGGAAAAAGATACTTGATTGATCTCCACAAATCAGTCTCTGCCTCAATCCAGCGCCGACAGAAACTCCAGGCGAAGCGCATCACCTTGGGCCATAAACCGGATAACCACGAGGGTAAGCAGATGCAGGGCGGGATGGTCATGGACGGTGTGCATTCATCACTACCGCTAAGAAACACCAACCCCTACGGCTTTTGGTCGGGGGTTTTCTTCGGGAAACGGCGCCGGCGCCTGTGCAGGTTTACCCCCTCTCATTTTACCGGACCATCCCTTATATTCGGACCAGTCTAAAAACAGTGCCTCAGCGCCTCCTTTCCTATGATCCTCGTCAACTATGGAGGCAGGGCCCATGACGGGTGACTTCTTTCCCCCGTGCAGCACCACTGAATCAGCGGTGCTGCAATTTCTTTTTTCGTGGGATTCGGCATACGTTCCCAGCTGTCAGACCTGGTCCTCCTCCCCCGGCGCAGGCCCGCGAATCATGTGCTTTTTTGTTGTCCGTTTATACTGATTTTTGGGCTTTTAGTGAGATTTACTCCGCTGGCTGCGGCGGCGGTTCCTCCAGACGGATATCATTTTTTTACTTCCGGACTGTCCGTTTCTGTCTTTGCATAGCGTTCAAATTTTGAATTTTTGCTCTTACTGCAGACATGGCAATCCTGCTTTAAAGTTGGTTGAATTTTTAGCTAATTTTGGAAAATGTATCGAAATTCATTAATTTTAACCAAAAATGGCAAGTTGTCTAGTAGTGTACGTGTCAAATTATATATAAATGCAGTCAGAAGTTTTTGGATCCTGTCAATTGTTTTTCTGATAGGCTGAGGTATAAAATGCACTTGTGAACAACAAATAACCATCGTCCATTAGGAGATGTCTAACAAGTATCTATGGGTATTGTCAAAATCAAAAAAGCAAATATCGGTGATCAAGTTTTCACACAATTGAAGGATCAAATTATCAACGGCGAATGGCGTCCTGGTGACCGGATCCCTCTGAGGCTCAGTTGATACAGCTTTTCGGCGTCAGCCGGGGAACGGTCCGGCAGGCCGTTCAGAAGCTGGCGGGGGAAGGTCTGATCGTTACCCGTCACGGCGAAGGCTCCTTCGTTCAGGGCACCGGGCTGAATAACTATTTCCAGACTGTCGCCCCTATCTTTTCTATCTCTGAAGACGAGATGGAGAAAATTTTTGAGTTCCGTCAGATGTTTGAGAGCGGGGTGGCGGAGGTAGCCGCCACAAAGGCCACAGAAGCGCAGATCTATCGCATGGAGCAAAATTATGAACGGATGCAGGAAGAGGTTCCCACGCTGAGCAAATATGTCCATACAGACCTGGGCTTCCACATGCTGGTCTGTGAGTGTACCCAGAATCCCCTGGCTGTCCAGATCCTTCGTTCCTATGAAGAGCTTTTGGGCCCCTCTATTCTCCATATGACGGAGGTCATCGGCGCGGGCAACGGTCTGAAATACCATCAGCTGCTACTGGAGGCGATCCGCGCCCACGATCCGGTTCAGGCCAGGACCGTGATGCACCGCCACCTGGAGGACAATATACAGCGTTTCCGGGCCATGCATACCCAGGGAACTGAACCAAGAAATGTGGCTGGATCCCGGCCATTGGAGATGAGCGATACGGAGGTGAACAATCGCCACGATATCTTCTGAGTGATCGAGAGAGAACAGAAATTCGAAAAAAGTGGAGGGTGAAAGGTGAAGGTTCTAAAAAAACTTGCGATGAATTTTGAGGCATACCTGTGTGCCATTGCCATCGCCGTCATGTCGGTGGTGGTGTTTGTTCAGGTCGTGTTCCGGTTCATCGTCAAATCGTCTCTGCCCTGGTCCGAGGAGTTGTCTCGGTACCTGCAGGTGTATATCACATTCTTTGGCACAGCTTATGGCATCCAGACTGGCGCCCATCTGGGCATCGAAGCGTTTACGCATCTGCTGCCTAAGGGTGGCCGCAAGGTGCTGGCCATCCTCGTACAGATCGTCAGTATGCTGGTCTGCACCCTGATTTTGAAGCTAGGCGTTGATATCGTTATGTCGCAGATGGCTTCCGGCCAGGTATCCCCCGCCATGCGGATTCCTATGTGGGTGATCTACGGAGCCATTCCGATGGGTATGGCGTTCTGTGTGATCCGCTATATCGTAGAGATCTATCATTCCGTCAAGAACTTCAACAAGCCGGAAGATAGGGAGGTGCTGGAATGACAGCTGCGTTGTTTATCACCTTTGCCATCACGGCTATTATGGGTTTCCCCATTTGGATCGTGCTGGTGCTGTCCTGCTTTGCCGGCATCTTCTTGGGCGGCTCTGCCACCCCAATGCTGGTTATCGCCCAGCGGATGTTTACCTCCGTGGATTCCTTCCCGCTGCTGGCCATTCCTCTGTTCATGGTAGCCGGCAACCTGATGGAGGGCGGCGGCATCTCCCGGCGCCTGATCAATTTCTGCAACTCCCTGCTGGGCGGCTTCACCGGTGGCCTGGCCATGGTAGCCGTGCTGACCTGTATGCTGTTCGCAGCCATCTCCGGCTCCGGTCCCGCCACTGTGGCAGCCATCGGTGGTATCATGATTCCTGAGATGGAAAAGGCCGGCTATCCCAAGGCATTCTCCGCTGCTTTGCTCTCTGTGGCCGGTGGCATCGGTGTTATCATCCCGCCGTCGCTGCCCATGGTCAACTACGCTGTGGCCGCCGGCGGTAGCGTGTCCATCTCCAACCTGTTTGCCGCTGGCTTCGGCCCCGGCATCCTGGTCGGCTTGGTTCTGATGGTTATCTGCTATTTCTCTTCTAAGAAATACGGCTACGGCCAGAAGAACAGAGTTCCCTTCTCCCTGCACAATGTGGGCAGGAGCTTTGTGAATGCCATCTGGGCCCTGATCATGCCTGTCATCGTGTTGGGTGGCATCTACGGTGGCATCTTTACCCCGACCGAAGCCGCTGCCGTGGCCGCGATCTACGGCTTCATCGTGGGTACATTCGTCTATCAGGACCTGAAGCTGAAGGATCTGCCCCAGCTGCTGATGAACTCCGGCAAGGGCACCGCCATGGTTATGATTATCGTGGGCGCCGCCTCCAGCTTTGGCTGGATCCTGACATCCGCCCGGATCCCGGATGTCATCGCCTCCTTCATGGTGAGCCTGACCAGCAGCAAAATTGGCATCCTTCTGGTAATCAACATCTTCCTGCTGATCGTTGGCTGCCTGATGGACGTGACTGCCGCCATCATCATCCTGACTCCCATCTTCCTGCCGATTATCGGCCAGTTTGGCATCGATCCCATTCACTTCGGCATCATCATGACCGTGAACCTGGCCATCGGCCAGTCCACGCCGCCGCTGGGCGTCAACCTGTTTGTCTCCTGTGGTATCGCGAAGATCTCCATCGAAGAGAACGCAAGAGCCATGGTCAAGTTCCTGATCGCAAATATCATCGCTTTGCTCCTGATTACCTATATCGAGCCCATTTCCCTGACTATCCCCAAACTGATGGGCCTGATGTAATCCAAACCATTTCTGTTGTTATGATGCTGGTAGGAGCTCCACCTGCACATAAAAAAATTACTGAGGAGGATATGAAAATGAAGAAAAGATTTTTAGCGCTGTCTCTAGCTCTGGCGATGTGCCTGGCTATGCTGACTGGCTGCGGCGGCGGGAATGACGCCGCTACGGATGATGGCGGCTCTACGGATGACGCCGCCCCGGAACTCCTGAGGTGACCTGGGTTGCCTCCTGCGCCAATGCTGACGATCACCCCGCTGTCCAGGGCGTGCACAAGTTCGCTGAACTGGTGGAGGAAAAGAGCGGCGGTCGCATGCATATCGACGTGTTTGCCAACGCCCAACTGGCCAGCGACCGTGACTGTATTGAGGGCATGCAGATGAACACCATCCAGTCTGGTATCATGGTCTCTTCGGCCCTGGCTGGCTTTACCGATGAGCTGCTGGTCTTTGACCTGCCCTTCCTGTTCGAGAACAGTGCCCAGGGGCCAAGCCGTGTGCGACAGCGATGTGGGCCAGCAGATCCTGGGAACCCTGGAGGACATCGGCATCAAAGGCCTGGGCTGGATGGAGTACGGCATGCGCAACATCACCAACAGTGTCCGTCCCATCGAGAAGCCCGAGGACTTGCAGGGCATCAAGATCCGCACCATGGAGAACCCTATCCACATGGCCGCCTTCCAAGTCATGGGTGCTGATCCCACTCCTATGGCCTTTGGTGAGCTGTTCACCGCTCTGCAGCAGGGCACCATCGACGCCCAGGAGAACCCCCTGTCCGTCATCACCTCCAGCCGCTTCAATGAGGTGCAGGATTACCTGAGCATGACCGAGCACGTCTACTCCGCGGCTCCTCTGATGGTCAGCAAGGCCGCCTATGATGCCCTGCCTGACGACCTGAAGGCCATCGTGGATGAGGCCGGTGTTGAGGCCTGCCAATGGGAGCGTGAGTATCTGGCTGAAGTGGAGGTCCAGTGGCTGGACGAGTTGGAGACCGCCGGCACCCAGATCAACTATCCTGACAAGGCTCCCTTCGTGGACGCTATGAGCAGCGTATACAATCAGTTCGTGGGTGACGGCGACGACATGGTCTCTCCCGAACTGCTGGAACAGGTCCGTGAGATCATCAGCCAGGTGGAATAAGAACGTCTCATACGACATGTAGCTGCAATTTTTTAAAACAACACATTCTGGACTTGAATCTGTAGAATATCCTGTCCTGAGGCTACCTTTCATATAGCGGTATCGACAAGGGGAAGCCTTTTCGGAAGGAGATTTGATCATGGAGCAGAAGCATATTGTGCTGGCCGGCGCCGGTATGATGGGTGCTTCTCTGTCCCAGGTCTATGCGCAGGCCGGATATCAGGTAAGCCTGTGGAATGGGTCAGAATCCGGTTTGGAGCGGGCAAAGAACCTGATCGCCCTGAACCAGGAGACTCTCCGCAAAGAGGGCATGGTGACAGCGGAGCAGTCTGAAGAATTACAGAAACGGATCACATACACCACCTCCAAGGTCTGCATGGAGGACTGCGATCTGATGGTGGAAGCCATCATCGAAAACATGGATGCCAAGCACAAGTTCTGGGAAGATGCTAGTCGCATCGCTCCGGAGGATGCCCTGCTGGCCACCAATACCAGTGGACTGCTAATCACCGAAGTAGCCAAGTCGGTCTACCATCCCGAGCGGTTCATGGGCCAGCACTGGCTGAATCCCCCCCATCTGCTGCCCCTGTGTGAGATCATCCGCGGGGAAAAGACAGAGGAAGCCTACCTTCAGCAGATGTACGAACTGGTAAAGGGACTCGGCAAAAAGCCAGTCATCGTCAAGAAGGACGTGAACGGCTTCATTTTGAACCGTCTCCAGTACGCCGTCCTGCGGGAAGCGCTCTACCTGGTGGAAAATGATGTGGCCTCCTTTGAGGACATCGATACCGTCTTTACCGCCGGTCTGGGTCTGCGATACGCCGCTGTGGGCCCCTTTCGAGTGTGCGATTTCGGTGGCTTAGATACCTTCAACCGCGTCAACAAATATCTCAACACCAGCCTGTGCGACAACAAAGAGGGCGATCCTCTGCTGGACAAGATCGTGTCTGAGGGCCGCTACGGCGTGAAGTCCGGTGCGGGCTTCTATGACTACTCCGGTAACAAGGCAGATGCCGCCGTCCGGTATCGGGATAAACTCTATATCGACCTGGCAAAGGTACTGTATTACCGGGATGACAAAGAAACGCTTCCCCAGTGAAAAAAGGAGATGGCACAAATGGAACGCAGTGAAAAAATTTTGCAGGGTCTAGGGAACCAGTACTACCGGGCGACGCTGAAGTCCATGGGCTTCACCACGGAGGACCTGAAGCGGCCGGTGATCGGCATCGCCAACGCATGGAGTGAGTGCGTGCCCGGCCATTATAATCTCCGGCAGGTGGCCCAGCGGGTAAAGGATGGCATCTACCGGGCCGGAGGCACCCCCATTGAGTTTGGCGTCATCGGCGGCTGCGACGGCATGGGCCAGGGCCATGACGGGATGCACTACATTCTCCCCTCCCGGGAGCTGATCGCCAACTCCATCGAGTCCATGGCGCAGATCAACCTGTTTGACGGCCTGGTTCTGCTGGGGTCCTGCGATAAGATCGTCCCCGGCATGCTGATGGCCGCTGCCCGGCTGGACATCCCCTGCATCTTCCTCCCCGGCGGCCCCATGGAGGGCGGTGTGGAGTTTGACGGCCGCCAGGCCGACCAGACCTCCAGCACAGAGGCCTACGGCATGCTCTCCGCCGGAAAGATCACAGAGGCGGAGTATGTGGCTCTCGAAGACACCGCCTGCCCCGGCTGCGGCTCTTGCTCCTATCTGGGTACTGCCAATACCATGTGCGCTCTGGCCGAGGCTTTGGGCATGACCCTGCCGGACGGCGGTCTGGCCCCCGCCACCTCCGCCGTCCGTATGATGATGGCTGAGGAGACCGGTGTGAAGATCATGGAGCTGGTGGAAAAGCAGATCACCGCCCGGAAGATCATCACCAACGGCTCCATCCGCAACGCCATCAAGGCGTGCCTGGCCATGAGCGGCTCCACCAACGCCGTCATGCACCTGACGGCCATCGCCCACGAGGCGGGGCTGGACATCAGAGTCCTGGATGAGTTCGACACCCTGTCCCGCACTACCCCCCAGATCGCCAAGATGAATCCCGCCTGCAAGTATAATGTCATCGACTTCTATTATGACGGCGGTGTGCCCCGGCTGATGGAGAACCTGCAGACCATGCTGGAGACGGACGCCATGACCGTCACCGCGCATACGCTGGCGGAGAACATCGCCTCTCACAAATACCGCTATCCCGCCACCGGCCTGGTGAATCACACCATGGACGATCCCTTTGGCTATACCGGCGGCGTGGCGGTGCTGCGGGGCAACCTGGCGCCCGACACCGGCATCACCAAGCCCGGCGCCTTTGATAAGAGCCTGCACCACTTCGAGGGCGAGGCCATCTGCTTTGACTCCGAGGAAGCGGCTGAGGAGGCCATCCTGGCCGGCAAGGTCCGCGACGGGCATGTGGTGGTCATCCGGTACGAGGGACCCAAGGGCGGCCCGGGCATGCGGGAGATGTACAAGGCCATGAAGTACCTGTATGGCCGGGGGCTCAGCAAGACTACGGCGCTGATCACGGACGGCCGGTTCTCCGGCACCAACAACGGCTGCTTCGTGGGGCACATCTCCCCGAGGCGGCGGAGGGCGGCCCCATCGCCATCATCCATGATGGCGACCGGATCGTCATCGATATTGAAAGCTGGACCTGATGGTGCCCCAGGAGGAGATCGACGCCCGCCTGAAGGCCTGGAAGCGGCCGGAGCCCAAGTTCAAGAAGGGCTGGCTGGGCCTTTACTGCAAGATCGCCGCCTCCGGCTCCGAGGGCGCCGTCCTCAAATTCGACAACCTGTAAGACCGCTTCTTCCGCCTCCCGAAAGTCTTTCTTTCGGGGAGGCGGAAGCTTTCTGTCTCAGATACCGGTAGTGCACTCTTTTCCTCCACAAATTCAGAGGCAACAAAGATCTCGGCGACTGCTGTACTATTTTTAAGCCCTGACCATTGCCTCTTCCACCATCATTCACAGTTATAAAGATCTATATCAGGATAAACACAGCCTAGTGAAAGAAAAACAATCGTTTATATTAAAGACATTCTGCTGATGACGTGCGGGAAACACCGTATCATGCTTCAGAATCACCGCCTGACTGCTACACTGTAACGGTATCCGAGTAAGGGGATGGTCTCTGCCATCGTTTAGACGCAAGACAGCCGTTCTTACTTTTCAATGCGATACTCATCGCCGCAATTTTGTCGCGTGGTAGCAGCAAGTGGTTCATCAAAACTACAACAGCTCTCTGCATTTTACCCACCGCGGCAGAGATGCCGGCAGAAAGAATCTGTCCCCGATGTTTCGAGGAAAGATGCTGATTGAAAAAATCCGAATACAGGTCCTACGATGACCTGCTGCTGTTTCTTAATGCGGAAATAGTGGCAAAGGCTCTGGGGGTGTTACCGTCCAGCGGTTACGAATCACTGTACGAGCCGGGCTTCCCGGTGCTGTGCGTCGGCAGACGCATGGTGGTTCCCAAGAAACATTCATCCAGAGGGGTGTGCAATCAAACAGGAGGGGGCGGTTGAAGCGTAACGGCTATCGAGATGGTTTCTTTCTCCCCAATGAGGTGTTCCAGCTGAGACTGACCTACGGAGATCTGGCGGTCTACAGTTTCTTGAAACGATGCACGAATCGCCGGACCGGCCAGTGTTAGCCCGGCGCCAAAACCATTGGGAAAGCAGTGGAGATGAGAGAGAACACGATGCGCAAGTACATCCTTCAGCTGGAAGAGCGGGAACTTATCGTCACCAGGTCCAGTGGGCGGCGCAACGGAAATCTGCTGTTCACCCCCGCCCGATTCAGGAGATGATCGACGAATCCTACGCCCGACAGCTGGAACAGTTAGAGCTGGCTGCGGAGCGTCAGCGGATTGCGAAGCTCATCCAGGAGTGGGAGGCCCCAGCGTGACCGCCTGTAAGCCGCTGTATGACTCGATGCCGGGAAAGGCGGAGTCCCCAGTAGCTTTGGACGGATTTGGCCCGCTTTGGGGATTTTCCGAGGGACCAAAAAGGAGTAAGAGAAAGCCCTGACACCTTTTGATGCCAGGGCGGTCACAACTGTCCGCAATGCGGGCAGTTGCGGGATTTAGAAAGGACGTCGTTCTGGATATGAAATAGAGGAGATGCCTTTTAACACTGAATTACCCTTATTCCATAGAGCAACAAGGGTCCTCAGGGGCATTGCTGGTTATGTGGGCACAGATATGCCTCTTCAAGAATTGTGGCACCGAAAATGAAGCTAAGGGTCCCAACCAGACAGCCAAGTTGTTACTTTTTTCTGAAAATCTCCTCCCGGTCCACTGGCTATTGAGCCAGCGTTGTGGTATGGTGTGTCACTGACAGGGAGGCGGTACAATGTACGACTACATCAGGGCTCTGCACATCGCGGGGCCTGCCGGGAGCCAGAGCTTGGAGTACCCGGGTGGAACTGGACCAGGCCCACAGAGTGATTAAAGGGAAATCGGATCAGCAAAACCAGGAAATTCTGTTGCAACTGGCGGATCTGGAGAACGAACTACGGGAGGAGACCTCCCTGACATCCTTCATTACCGGGTTTCCGCTGGGCATGGGGATCACCGGGGAAATCGAGCCCTTCAGATAATTGTGGCCGCAAGCTCTGGCTTTTTCTTTTCTTGTGGTATGTTGTGTTGTTGATGAGAGCCCACAGGCTCCATGCATGCGAGTAACCGAGCGAAGCGAGACACTGGTAAGTCATAAAAGGAAGCAATGCCATGGCAAAGAAATGAACCAACGGGGCAGCCACATCAGAAAAAGAAAAGATGGCAGATGGGAAGGCCGGTACACTGCCGGACACGATCCGGAGACCAGCAGGGCCATCTACAAGAACGTGTTGGGCAGAACACCGGCGGAAGCTAAGGCTAAGCTGAAAGCGGCCATCGCGGAAACCAAGAGCTTGTACGTGACTAAAACAAGAACGTACACTGTGGGGGCCTGAATGGACGAGTGGTTCAAAAACTATTATCATTGGGCATCTGTGCATCAACGAGATCCTGAACTCCGCCGGGGAAGGAGAATTCTCCATCGGCGGCGCTGTGGTCTATTCCTCCTATGCCGCCCTGGCCGGCGGCAACCACGTAGGCATTTTGATCAAATCCGCGCCCCGCGAGAAAATGATCCCATATATCCTGCCTGTCCACACAGAGGACATTTATTGGCTGAGATCCGATTCCGAGACCACCTCCATCCGCAATCAGTTCCTGGATGACAAGCACGAGCGCCGGAGCACCACTGCGCTGGCACAGGGCAGTACCATCACTGTGGCGGAGCTGCCGGAAGGCATCTCTGCGAAGATCTATCAGTTGGCGGGACTGATGAAGGGCGACTATGAGGACGACATTATCAAGGTCCTGGCGCAACGGGGCAAGGTTGCGCTGGATATGCAGGGCTATCTCAGGGTTCCAGATCCCTCCACTAAAGAGATGGTGTACCACGACTGGGACCGGAAACAGGAGTATTTTCCCCACATCACCTATCTGAAAACCGATGCCGCCGAGGCGGAGATCCTCACCGGCACATCGGACCGGCGGGAGGCTGCCCGCCTGATGGTGGAGTGGGGCGTCAAGGAAGCGCTCATCACCCACAATACCGAGGTTCTGGTCTATGACGGCAAGGAGTACTACACCTGCCCCCTGAAACCTCTGGGGCTGGCCGGCCGTACCGGCCGGGGCGACACAACCTTCTCCGCTTACATCACCGAGCGGGAGCGGGCAGACATCCCCCAGGCCCTGGCCTACGCCTCCCAGCTGGTGTCGCTGAAGATGCAGACACCGGGGCCCTTTAAGGGCGACCGGGCGGATGTGGCGTCGTTCGCAGACAAGTATTATCACTGAGAGCGTGCCATGGAAGCGATTCCTTACAAGCTGCGTCTCCAGCTCAGCGACGAGATCCCTCAGGAGGGGCAGCGCCGGGTCATGGCCCGCATCCCCGCCTTCGACGCACCGGAGATTGACAACTCTTTTTTCCCTCTCACCGGCGGCGGAAAGACACTGCGGGGCATGGTGCTCAATATGGCGCTGGGGCGTTTCCCTGCGGAAACGGCGGCTTTCCTTCGGGAATGCCCTCAGGCCCGGGATATGGACATCACCTTCAGCAATGAGTTGGATGACGGTTGCTGTCACAGACTGCCGGAACCCCTCCGCCGAAATCGCCAGGGCCATCGGGATGAACTACGCCTTCGCTCTGGAGTTCATCGGCTTGGCGGGGCCGCAGGATCCCAAGGGCTAGAGTGACAACACGCTGTTCAGCCGCTGGCCCATCAAACGGGTCTCTGTGCTGCATGTGCCCCAGGGGTATAACTGGTATTTCGACTCGCAAAAGCGCATCGGTGAGCGCGTGGCCATTCTGGCAGTGCTGGATGTGGCAGGTCGGGAGGTGGGCGCTGTCTGCGTCCACCTGGAGAACAAGACCCATGCAGCTGCCCAGACATTGCAGATGCGGGCCCTGCTGGACGCAGTGGACCGTTTGCCGCCGGGGATACCGGTATTCATGGGGACTTCAACACCAACACCTATGACGGTGCCGGCCTGGAGGCTGCAGGACATCCCATCAGGGAACAGCATCTGGGCATGCCGCCCCGGGGATGTGGCCGCCTGCGAGCTGCTGCCCGTGGCGAGGCGGGTTTTCCTACTGGGACTGCCCGTTGGCGGAAACCCTTGCCTGAGGCGTACTGGACCCGCAGGAAACCCCTTGACGGCGTACTGTAGATGCATCTGGAGTGGATTTTTCTGCGGGGACTGACCTGCCTGGACCGGGGTACTGTGTCCACGGAAGTGTGGGACTGGATCTAGATGCCCCGAGAGTCTGTGCTGCGCCGTTTTAGTCGGCCGGAACTGGCGGATTACAACGCTGTTTGGGCGCTGTGCGCGCTTCCCTGAAATGTCTTCCGCGGGCTAGACCGTGCCGGCGGGGCAGCACTGCCAGGACGGCACCCAGGGCAGTGGGGATTAGATGAGGTGCATTTGGGGCAGATGACCAGGCGGTGAGACCTGGTCGAACGTCCGCCGCTTTTCAGCGGCGGACGTTTCATTTTGTGCCGGTGGAGCTAAAATCTCTGTATGACCTAAGTGACTCAAAGGGCGGACGGCAACGTCCAAGAACGCGGACCACCGTTCCTACGCAGGGAAAAATTGAGCCTGCTGCCACCTCTCAGTGGGCGTATTTTGAAAGACACACTTGAGCTTCTTTCCTTGCATGCGTTACACCGGAAACAAGCAATAGCGTTTTCTTCTGCGATTAAATATATAGATGAGCAGATCGGTGAGGGCGCGTAGTGAAGCAAGGCGAGCAGAAAACCAGATCGGCAGGATTACCCGGCGGATTGGTTTTCTGCATGGAGTAGGAGAGCGGAGGAGGGAGGTGGAAGCGAGGAAATGGAAATAGATATTTCGAACGTCTTGACGGAGAGCGGCTTACACTAAACGGGTTAAATTGAGTCTGGGTGCCTGAATATTGAAATTAAAAAAGCGTATTGATGTAAACGGCACGCTCATATTGGGAGGCGCTGTTTTTATGTGACTTCCTGAATTTTGTTTTAATAATTTGAGATGGATGGTATAGCTTGAGATAGACTGTGTTTCACAAAAAATAATTTAGGGGATGAAATAGATTATCAAAATTTGCGTCGCAGTAAAGAATATAGACCCCTCGGAGAAGATTATAGAGAGGGGCCTGCGCACTGGGGACCCGAGCGAAACGGCCAATTGTTATCACCTGTAAGGGGATGTGTGGGGGAAGGGGCCGGGGACACTGAGGAGTGTGCGGCCTGTATGCCCGCCTTACGAGCAGAGGGTGATCTCAGCTCCACCGAACCATTGGGAACAGAGGTGGGCCGGTTGTGATACTCTACGGAGGGTGAAAGAAAAAAGCAGGCATAAAATCTAGACATATCAGAAACTGGGACGGAAAATCTACGGAAAACCAGCAGAGAAAACGACGGACCTTCACCCGAAAATCTGTGGAATTTGAGCCTGTCGGGTAGCGGAAAGAGTTGCTGTAATGTGCACAATCTTTGAGAAAGGAAAGACCTTATATGAAAAACAGGCCACATTGCTCTGCCTGACTTTTTCGGCCCCATGCAGATCAATCTGGAGGTGACGCTGCTGGAACCCATCTGCCTGCCCACCTCTGAGTGGCATGGGGACTTTACCTGCATTCTCCTGTGTCCATCGGAGAGCGGCGTGTACAAGTTCCCCAAAAAGCGGGCGCATCAAGGACATCGCTTTCTCCCGCAGCCCAGTAGAGGCGGGTTCGCCCTGCCGGCCCGCTACACGGCGGCGCGGAATCCACACACAGCAGATAGGTGGGCGTGTTGGATACGCTAGTCCGGCCCGACGCCGGACCGGCGAAGTCCGGCAATCTGAGTGCCTGGAAAAAAGAGACGGAAGGCGTGGGGACTGATGAGGAGCAGGGAGCGACACGAGAATTGGGTGCGCGTTTTCACGTGTTCTTGGCATTCAGCCGGGAGGGCCTGCAGCGCAGCGGCGTCCGGCTGGTCGGGAGGAATTTGCGGGAAACGTCGGTCCAGCCTGCTGGGAGGCGCCATGCACCTATCCTGCCTACGAGGTCTGCTGCAGCTGAACGTCCTACCGCGGGGTGGGGATCAAGGGGTAATCCGGGAGATGTGCAGTCAGCGGACGGAGCCGCGTGGAGAGAGCGTCTCCCTGGGCCAACCCTAGTGTGAGCCCCAGCGGCCGGCGGAGTTCATAGCCCCCGCCCTGGGGGACCCACTAACGGCGTGGCCTTCTGGGACTATGTCACCCGACTGGAAGAGGAGACGCGGCGGCTAGTCCGGTGCTACTGCAGCAAAGGAGATGAATGAGGAGTTCCCGGCCTGCACAGACAAGGACTGCAACGACCTGATCCGGCTGAATCAGGAGCTCCGGCGGGACATGGAGCGGTATCTGTCCATTTAGGGACGCAGGTTTGAAACTTAATGGCTTCGTCTTTTGGCTCTGCGGAAACTGGCGAGGAACGGAGGACAGCTGCCGGGTCTGGTCGTTCCTCGGAGGTGTACGCAGTCTGACAAAGTTGAAGGAAAACCTTTCTGCCTCCGCGACCAATGCGGCGGAGTCCCGCTGTGAGCAGCTGTGCGGGGCGGAAAAAGCCCTCCCAGGCCAAGCCAATCAGGCACGATGCCCCGGTCCGTGAGCTGGACCTAGATTTTGAAACCGTGTGCGCTTTGCTGGAGGTAGCCCCGTCGGAGTTTTCGGACTATCGGCCCGCTGATAGAACAGAGGCCCGCCGCTTTCAGCGGCGACCTCCTTTAACAGAACACTACTTCAGACTTCCCCTACCACCCTAAAATAAGATCAGCTGCTGAGTAAGGGTGGGTTTCGCAAGGGTTAGACGTTCTGTTTCCCCCTAGAGATTGCAGCCGTTCAGACTTATTTCCCGCCGTGCTTAATTTGACAATTCTTTTGAGAGTGCGCTTCAAATATTCATGAGATTGTTGTCTGAAAAAAGGTGACCACTTCTTTTCGAAAAAGGTTTACCGTAGGCGAGATGTACTGCGGAAAAACGGTAACTAGTCCGATGGTTCGGATAGGTGCGTTTTCGATTGGATAGACATTGATACAACTGTCTGGTGGATAGGTAATGGAGGCGGTAATCCGAAAGCCGAACCCCTGCCGGATATACTCGTAACAGGATTCATCATTGTCGATTCGAAAAACAGAATCAAAGGGATCCCGCTGCGGACAGGATGGAGTCGCTTTCTTTTGTCAAAATTCCCAGTCCGCAAAATAATGGGCATGTCCCGGAGGTCTTCGGAAGTCATACTAACGCCGTTCCTAGGGGCATAGTCCTTGGGAGTAAAGCAGACCATAGGAGTCCTGTGAAGGGAATAAAAGATGCTGCGATGAATAGAGTGACATGGCAACCTCCGTTGAATTTTACTTCAATAATACTACAAAAAAACGCCAAAGATTGTCAACGATAATTACGCAATTGCGGCTGAAAAACTGTGAAAAACTCAAAAAACGTTGGATGGCAATAGATGTGACAAAGAAGTCTCATAAAAACAACCACTATTAATTGAATTATTGTTCAATTTATGGTGGCTATTTTTGCTATTTACATCAATAAAGGGCAGCTCTATAATAAACAATAATCCGTTGGCGTACTTTTATGGGAAAACAAATGTTTTCCTGTGAGAGGTGGTTCTTCGAAAACTCCAGGAACTGAAACGTGTGTACTGAGAAAGGAGACGAAACATGGAAGAGAAAAAGCAGAGCTGTGAGAAGCGTAAGAATCAGAGGAGACCTTCAACGACTATGAATTTTCCCCAGTGCCCGACGAGAAGAAAAACACCTGGAAGGCCCAGGTCTTTGTCTGGCTGGGCGTTATTTCTGCCTGACGGCATTCACTCTGGGCGGCCAGATTGCCCTGGGACTTGGCTTTTGGCCCACTGTCGCGGCAGTGCTTGTGGGCGGCATCATTTTGACAGTGGTGGGTGCCCTGGTGGGTGCCATCGGTGTCCGGAGCGGACTTTCCTCGACTGTTTCCTCTAGATTTACCTTCGGTACTTATGGTGCGATTATTTTCCGGACTGATCAACGCCCTGTGCAACTTCGGCTGGTTCGGCTATCAGTGCACATTTTTCGGCAGCAGCATTACCAGCATGTTCAAGCTGGCGGCGGGTATCGAGGTAAAATCTGACGGCGTGCATTGTCATCGGCGGCCTACTTATGATGATAACGGCCATTGTGGGTTATAAGGGCATCAAGGTTCTGTCCCAGTTCGGTGTACCGCTGTTGTTCCTGCTGGTGATCGGCGGTGTGATAAAAGACGTTTACAGTAGTCCCTGCCGGCGAGATCGTTTCTGCACCCCCAGTTGAGCCGATCTCCTTCGCTACCGCCGTGTCTTTGATGGTGGGCAGCTTTATTGTAGGCGTGTCTATTGTGCAGGATTTCACCAGATACTCCAAGACTGTGAAGGACTCCTCCATCGGCATCGTTTTGGGCTTTACCATTGGTTATCCCGCAGTAGTGATCTGCGGTGCACTCTTTGCCTGCGCCTTCCAGTCAATGATCTGACCAATACGCTGATCAATGTGCTGGGTTTTGGATACATTGCGGCCTTTATCATCGTGATAGCCACCTGGACCACCAATGATAATAACCTCTATCAGTCCGTTCTGGGCCTCACCAATGCCTGCCACGGCATCATCAAGCTGCCCGCTGGTCACCACAGCCATCTGCGGCGTGATTGCCACCATCTTAGGCGCCATCGGCATGATCGACTGGCTGGTTCCTTTCCTGAATATTCTCTGCGTAGTAGTGCCTCCGATTACCGGCGCAATGCTAGCAGATTTCTATATCCTGAAAAATGCGGACAATTACAGATTTGAACTGATGGATAAGATCCCCAACGTGCGGCCTGACACCAGCATTGGAGCCATTGTGGGCTGTCTGGTGGGCCTGTGCATGAACGAGGCCCCCCGTAGGAGATTCGGCGTGCCATTTATGGTGCGGCTGTCTACGATCGTTCCCTCCGCCCTGGTGGCGATGGCCTGCTCCGTGGTGATGGTGCTTATCGCCAATCAGTTTACTGCCAAGAAGGCGGCCTGATAGAACCATGGTCAGGGAAGAACATTGTCGTCATTCGTGTAGGCACGGGCCGGGAGGCGTGCTGCGCAAGGCGCGGGAGTTGAAAGCCCCAGGGCGCGAACTGTATTTAACTCTGGCATGTGCAGGGCCGAGCACGATTCGGATTGCCCAGGAGATTGAGAACAGCTGCGGCATTCCAGCGGTGGACAGTGATGGCAGAGGACTCTTTGCCTATTATGCTTGCTTGCAAAGCGAACGATAAACGGAAGAAGGAACATATGTTAATTAAACAGATCATAGAAGTATTTGATCTGCTGGACAGCCCCATGCCTGCGGGGGAAGAGGTTAAAGCTTATTTACAGAGCAAGGGGGAGGACGATATCACAGTCAAGACTATCCAGGACGGAAATACGCCACGGATTTTATCAAAATCGTCATCGCCGGAAAGAATGGAAGGCTTACGGGGGAACTGCTCCCACTATGGGCATTGTGGGGCGGTTGGGTGCGATTGGCGCGTCGAGGGTGCCCTTTGATCTAAGTCCCAGCAAGGTTATTGCAAGTGGAGGCCCATTGTGGAGACAGTGATCCCCGTTCAGTGGAATCCCTATCTCGAAAGCGAGTCTGAAAGTGCGGTTTCTCGGCTGAGAGATGAGCAGGTGGATCTGGCGGTGATGGATTGCTTCCGGATACAGCAGGAAGATGCGTGATTTTTTGCTGCGCAGGCCCTCGGCAAGCCGGTGATTCTCTCCCGCACGATGGCGGCTCGTGTCCTGTTGGAGATTGTATAAACATTTTTTCTGTGGGCCCGAAGCCTCCCGGTTATCAGCCGGGGAGGCTTCGCAGCCGATCAATATGGCTTAAAGGAGGATTGAGAAAATGGAACGAGATTACAGCGGCGAACTGCTGCTTTATTCAGGAGCACCCAGCGTCTACCACGAACAGTTGCTGGAGAGACCAGCACTGGACGCTCCGGGAGGAGGAGGAAAATTTCCTCACCAGAAACCACTCCGGCGCTCATCGCATTTCAGGTCCCCAAAAAGCGTTTCCGCGGTTTTGCGTTGATGGCGAGGGAGTGAAACCAGAAACCACCTCGGCGCTCATCTACTCTTCAGGTCCCCGCTTCCGCGGTTTTAGCGTTGATGGCCAGCCACAGCGATTCCTGCCTTTGAAGGGGTCAAGGAGAACCCTGAGATCAGCGGTAGGGACCAAGAAGCTGAATGTGAGCCAGTGGCGGTGCGCTTCTGGCGCCTTTGGCTGGACACCGCCCGGGTTGCCTCGTGGCAGGCGCCTGGGTGGTGACATCTGGAGGGAGTGCGGATGCAGTTGGTCAATGTGGACAGGGACCTGTTTTTGATCCCCGAGCCTGGGCCATCCATATGTATGGAGCGGCAGAGGCCCCATTGTATGGAGGATCTAACGGCTCTTGTCGCCGAAACAGCTGGGATTTCCCCTGAGTCTGATTGGACATGACCTGCTCGTATACAACCGGCAAGCCCCCCAGTACCTGTGGGGCGGACCGGAGTTTGGCGTCCAGCCCGAGACTGGACGAGATCTGCAGTGCGCCTTCTCTCCTGTGCGGCTTCGAGAGCGCCCCGGTGAAAGCCTTCCGGTCCATGGAAGCTGATTCCAGGAGATCGGGTTTCGTCCACCAGGCAGGGAGCTGCTTCCCTCTCCTTCCTGGAAGAGCCACCCTCCGGCGGATTACGGAGGCGCTTGGGCCTGACTCTTTGAGAGAGAATATCTGGAAAAGCTACCCCAGAGTTTCCTGCTTTCGGCCGACAACGCCCACGGCAGGTGTTTACCAACCACTCGGATATTCTGACGGGACACTTTGGGGAGCATCTCTGTTCAACATGTCCTAATCAAGACAGCGGATGTGGGAATTGCGCGCAGCTGGCTATGCACTCGCCCTATGAGACCTGCGGCACTGGTGATATTGGATTGGCCCGAAAACTGTTTTCGTCTTCTCTGGCAGAAAACGGTGATGGGGATTATACAATCGTGTGAAAAACCCCGTCTCCCGACTGGGCGGAGGTATGTTCTGAACGCTGCGGCGGGACCGGGGAGGGAGCTCTGCGCCCATGGAAAATGGAAAGAAAGGTGAATGCTATGAGGTAGGAAACGCGACAATCGCAGACTGGTGCAGATGGACTGCGTCATGCTGGACAAAGGAGGCAAACCTGCAGAAGGCAAAGGCGCTGAGCAGGCTGAGCAACATGCCGACCTGATCTGCTTTTCCGGAGATGTTCTCAACCGGTTACAGTCCCGCTTGATCGGGGCCCTGAAATACATCGATATGGCGAGGGAGCCGGATGGTTCCACCTTCTGCTTTCTGGCGGAACTTGTTAAAAAATACAGCATGTGGTTATTGTTGCTATTGTACTCAGAGCGAGATCCCGGATTGCTCTACAATGGCCTGATTGTGATTTCCAGAAATGGTCGGCTTATGAGGACCTATAACAAGACCCACCTGTGGGCGGGAGAGCGCTTTTTAGTTCCAGGGCTGGTGACCGGTACCCTGTTCCCCATGGATTTCGGCACAGTGGGTCTCATGATCTGTTATGACGGCGGGTTTCCAGAGATTCTCGGATCACCAGCACTGTCGGGGCGGGCTGATTCTCTGCCCCA
>VOFI01000889.1_pt1 | contig 48644 bp, 69 predicted proteins | sample 5384131 | NCBI WGS metagenome assembly VOFI01 (sample SAMN12384728, study PRJNA508395) | human gut metagenome | isolation source: healthy gut H | host: Homo sapiens
ATAAGTTCATTAAAGATGCTATGAAGGATAGTAAGAAGTATTATCTTCTTCTGGATGAAGTACAGTTTATGCCACGATTTGAGGAAGTGTTGAATAGTCTGCTACGTATGAGCAATATAGATGTGTATGTTACTGGAAGTAACTCAAAGTTCTTATCCAGCGATATTGTGACCGAGTTTCGTGGTAGGGGTGATGAAATCAGAATCTATCCCCTCTCCTTTGCAGAGTTTTATTCTGCCTATAATGGAGACTATGACGATGCATGGGACGATTACATGACCTATGGAGGATTGCCGCAGGTCGTAGGTCTTCAGAGCGAACGACAGAAAGCAGACTATCTGAAGAATATCTTTGCAAATGTCTATCTGAAGGATGTTATTGAAAGAAATAAGATTCAGAGCGTAGATGAGATTGGGATTCTGGTTGATGTGCTTGCGTCTGCAATCGGTACACCGACCAACCCTTCAAAGATTGCCAATACCTTTGCCAGTGAGCGCCAGATGACTTATGCTAATAAAACCATCTCCAAGCATATCGACCATTTGACAGATGCCTTTTTTGATTTCCAAGGCAGAAAGCATATTGGCGCTAATTTGAAATATTACTTTACTGATCTGGGATTGAGAAATGCCCGACTGAATTTCAGAACTCCCATAGATGCCATCAGCTGAGCAAGCAGCAGTGCAAGGATACGCAGTGGCAGATTCATCTGAATCTGCACTACATCATTTGCTACATAACAAATAAAATCTGCAATATATCCGACAAATACCATATTGATAATGGTTCCCCAAACCAATGCAGGATCTTGCCTGAAAGAATACAACTACAAGAATGATTGCATTGACAAGCAACTGCCACGTTCCAAAGCTCCATCCGATAAATCCGCTGATTCCAAGATTCATTGCACTGAATGGATCCACGCCAAATTGTGAAAGTCGTAAGAAAGATACACATAATCCAATAAACAATATTCCCAGTACCATTCCGCTGATTCTTTTTTTGTCTTCGTCATGCTCTATCTTCCCTCCTGAACTTTTTTGCCTTTCAGCATATATATTCTAGATTCAAAATCGGTACAAGGAGTCACATTCCCAGGCACTTCACCAGCTGTCACATCGGATGTGATCAATCCATAATTCATTAATTCATCTCCGTAATTTTCTGTATGGTTCCATACATTTTCATAAACCATATCCGGGTTCAATCCCTGTAATCTGACACGGCTATACGGCTGATTCACTCCATTTAAAACACGATAGTATCCTACGATTGCAAGCGTGCGGTCTTCATTTGTCACCATCCATACCGTCTCATTTCCTTCGAATGGACTTTTCAGACGATAAAATGTTCCAAACTGTAACACTTCTCGGTATTCTTTCATAAATGTGATTTGTTCTTTTACTTCTTTGATCTCTTCTTCTGTCAATTTGTTGAGATCCAGTTCATATCCAAAAGTTCCAAAGTATGCTACATTCGCTCTTGTATGTAATGGAGTATTGCGAAATACTTGGTGATTCGGAACAACAGACACATGGCTTCCCATACTGCTGAGTGGATAACACATAGAAGTTCCGTACTGAATCTTCAGACGCTCAATTGCATCCGAATCATCGCTTGTCCATCCCTGCGGTGCATAATACAGCATTCCCGGATCAAATCTTCCGCCACCGCTGGCGCAGGATTCGAATAATACTTCTGGAAACTCATTTGTCAAACGTTCATACAGATCATATACACCTAAAATATAACGATGGAACACTTCTCCCTGTCTGTCTGAAGGAAGTTTGCTGCTGTAGCATTCTGTAATGCTTCGGTTCATATCCCATTTAATATATGAGATTTTCGACTCCGATAATAACTTTGTCATCATACCATAAATATAATCTACTACTTCTTTTCTTGCGAAATCGAGTACATACTGGTATCTGCCGTGTGATGTATTTCTTCCCAGGTGTCTGTAAGATCCAGTCCGGATGTGCTCGATAAAGATCAGAGTCTTTATTTACCATCTCCGGCTCAAACCAAAGACCGAATTTTAATCCTAGTGCTTCAATTCTTTCTGACAGGCCTTTGATGCCATTTGGCAGAAGCTCTTCATTTGCCACCCAATCACCAAGACCGGCTCTGTCATTTCTTCTTGCGCCAAACCATCCGTCATCTAAGACAAATAGTTCTACTCCACATTCTTTTGCTTTCCCGGCAATCTCTACAAGGCGATCTTCTGTGAAGTCAAAATAAGTTGCTTCCCAGTTGTTATTTAAAATCGGTCTTGCCTTATCACGCCAGTACCCTCTTGCGAGTCTCTTAGCATACAACTTCTGGAACGTCTGACTCATGCCATTTAATCCATTTTCACTGTAAACCAGAACTGCTTCCGGTGTCTGAAAGCTTTCTCCCGGTTCTAATTTCCAATCGAATCCTTCCGGATTGATCCCGGCTGTAATTCGTGTCACATTATGTGTATCTACCTCTGCCTGCATACGGAAATTTCCACTGTATACAAGGCTTATTCCAATTGCTTCTCCTGCATTTTCATCTGTGTTGTAACGTTTTAAAGCAAGGAACGGATTATGTTCGTGAGAAGAATTTCCGCGCATGCTGTCGATAGCTGTTATGCCCTGCTCCAATGTTCGATTCTTTATATAGCGCTCTCTGGACCACGCACCGGACAACTGCATCCATTCATAATCCTTATCCGGAAGATCCAGGCTTAAGCTCATCATATTTAATACATGCAGATTTTTCTCACCAGCATTTTCAATATAAGCACTTCTTGCAATTGCACTATATTCATCAAAAATCGTATATAAAAGTGCCAGTTTTGCACCAGTCAGAGCATCTTTCAGAAAGATGCGCAATGTCTGAGCTTCCCCTTCGGACTCCGTATATGTTGCCGGCAATCCGGAGAGCTTCGGTTTTCCGTCAATGATCTCATAGCTGTCATATTGGAACTCACTGATCCTACTGCCATTTTCCTGTAACAATTCAATTGCCGGATGTCTGTAATCTGTCGTACCGTAAACCGGATATTCCTGTCGGATATGTTCCAATGAAAAAGTACGATCCCACTCATATATATACGATGTCATTGGGCATCCACATTTTTCAACCAGATAAGAAAAATCTGCTTTGTCATGAAGTCGTTTTCCAAAATATAATTGTCCCAAATGTCCATTTTCTAATACACATAAGATATAACTGATTTTTTCATTGTATAAATGGAAAGTTTTCGTTTCCTCGTGAAAAATAATCTGTCTCATATACTACCCCTTTTATAATTGAATTGTTGACTCTTAAGCTGTCTGCTTTTTCGCATGCATTTCATTTACTTTTCTTGTGATTTCTTCCATCTTCTCACCTTTTAAAGTGTAGTATTTTTTGTAAATACCAAAGCTGGCAAATGCAAGAATGATTGGAATTACAATCATTAACACGCGAATACCCATTACTGTTGCTGCGCTCTGCGTTACCGCTTTTGCGTTGTATCCTACAATCTGAAGACCAATTCCTGTTAATCCACCTGCTGCTGCCATAGCTGCCTTCATAAGGAATGTCTGTGCAGAGCATGTTACACTTTCATTTCGTACACCAAATTTCACTTCTCCATAGTCGATAACATCTGCCATACAGCATGTTGTTACTCCAAGTGAAAGACCTGATCCGAAGAAAAGTAATGCACAACATACAATAACTAACACTTTGCTCTGTGGTACTACATATCCTGCTGCACCGAGCAGTACAAATCCAACAATCGGAAGTCCGCATGCAAATGCGTATACTTTTTCACGGCTAATTTTTTCTGCGATTTTCGGGAAGCATAAAAGTCCTGCCATCTCAGCAATAATCGCAAGTCCAAAAATAGAATACAGATATTCATCATGGCATACACATTTGAAATAATATACAGCAAAGCTTTTTGCAATCTGTGTACAAAGGTTAAATGTCAAAAGTAATCCGATAAATGCAAGCAGCTGATCATTTTTTACAATTACCTGAAATGCCTGTTTCAGACTTGTCTTTTCTGATGATATACCTAATGTTGATTCCTCTTTTACATTAAATACAGTAATGCCGATTGTAACGATGAAAATAACTGCGATAATGATTGCGAAAAGTGTATATCCTTTTTCTGCGTAGAGATTGCTCTCGCCTGCAACTTTGTTCAGGTAGTTGATAATATAAAGCCCAAATGTTGCTACTGAAAATCCTGCAAGACTTGCGAAAAATCTTGGAATTACGGATACTTTCTCGCGTTCGTGCGGATCATTTGTCAAGTTCGGAAGCCATGACCAGTAAGGGACATCCATGATCGTATAAGTCATTGCATATAAGATATACATAACGGATACATATACGTACAATGCTGTTCCTGACAGGTTAAAACTGTGGAATAGCAAAACAAATACAACTGAATTTACCAATGTTCCGATTACAAGCCAGATTCTGAATTTACCAAAACGTGTATGTGTATTGTCAACAATCATTCCCATCATCGGGTCATTGATCGCATCCCATATTCTTGCCACAAAAAACAGTACGCCGACAAATGCCGGTGCCAGATACAATGTATCTGTAAAATAAAGCATTAAAAATGCTCCTACTAAATTGCAAATCGCATCTTTACCGATTGCCCCAATTCCAAAACATAATTTTTCTCTTGTAGACGCATATTTATATTGCGGATTTTTCTGAGTTTCTTTTTGATTTCCCATGATTCTCCTCCTCTAATACTCCTTTGTTTATTTGTTATTTGAGTGAAGAAACCTGTGCACGTGTTCCTTATGTTTGTTGATACAAGTATAGCGTACAAAAAAAAAGCATCCGTTATACCTTTTTGTTAAGGATTGTATCCCAAATGTTAGGTATTGGATGCTTTTTTTAAACATTTTATCTATTCTTTTTCGATGTTTCCTACATAAATTGTTTTATGCTTCTTATATTCTTTCAGTTCATTTTGTGCACGGATCAATCGTTCTCGGGCATCCTTTCTGTTGTCATTACGATATTGGGTCGGCGTTATTCCCACTTTCTGCTTGAATATTTTACCGAAAGCAAGGGAGTTACGATAGCCACAGGAAACTGCAATCTCCTCCACAGACAGATCTGTAAGTGTGAGTTGCTCCTTTCCTCTGGAAATTCGAAATTCCGTCAAAAAATCTTTTGGCGAGATTCCAAGACTGTTCATAAATATTGTATATAAATAACTTCGGTTAAGTGCCAGATAATTTGCTATATCTTCCACTGTGATTTTCTGTGAATAGTAATTCTTTATATAGGCAATTGCTTCCTGCACATGTATGCTTTCTTTTGTATCATTCGAATATTGCTGAATTTCAATCCCACGAGCCAGTACTGAGAAAAACTGATAGAGCTTTCCCTGGAGATAATAAAGATTTTCCGCAGTTGAATGCGTATGCTGAAGCATTTCAAATACAATTTCTTTCAGCTCTTTTCCATATTCGCATTCGCATATAAGCTGACGACTGTTCAGTCCAAGATCTCTGACAAATCTCTGTGCCTCCGTACCACCAAATCCTACCCAAAGGTAAGACCATGGGTCCGTTTTATCTGCCTGATAAAAGGTAAGGCTTTCCGGCTCGATCAGAAAGGCCTGCCCTTCTTTCAGCTGATACTTCGTTTCACCAACCTGATAGATACCTTTGCCCTTCATTACATAATGCAAAATATAATTGGGTCTTGCGGCCGGTCCATAGCTATGTAATGGCTTACATTCTGCAAATCCGCAGAAACACAAATGAAAATCTTTAAACTTTGGTTTTAATAGTTGTAATACGTAAGAATCTTCCATAATCTGTATCCTCTCTTAATCCCTAAGATCACAAGCACTTTCCAGTCATGCTTACTTTTGCTGCTACTCACTCAACAATAGTTCGTTTAACCATTTTCCTTATTCTATCACAGTATCGTGTTATTCTTCCATCAGTTTTCAAACCAAGTACTAAAATGTAAAAAAACTTGCAAATCCATCTTCTTTCCGTTAATATATTGACAACAAACAGGGAAAGGAAAGAAGGTATGTTTCAAACAATTATTGGTACAATCAGTTCTTTTTATGTACAGCAAGCTGCTGGTCATTCTACTGATTGGTGCGGGAGTATATTTTACAGTCCGCACAAGATTTGTAAGATTATTTAAGAATGCTTGTGGATCCGTGATGGAAAAGCCGGAGGATAAAGGGGCAATTTCCTCTTTTCAGGCACTTATGGTTTCAACAGCATCCCGTGTGGGAACGGGAAATATTGTCGGGGTTTCATCGGCGATTTGTATAGGTGGATTTGGTTCTGTATTCTGGATGTGGGTGATTGCGATCATCGGAAGTGCATCTGCACTGATCGAGAGTACATTGGCACAGATTTATAAGAAAAAAGGAAAAGACGGAAGCTGTTATGGAGGACCGGCTTACTATATTGAAGCGGCACTTCATTGTCGCCCGCTGGCAATTGTTTTCTGCGTTGCAATGATTTTAACCTACGCATTTGGATTTAATATGCTGGCATCTTATAATCTGCAGTCTACATTTTCAGTATTTTCTTTTTATGAGGCAAAGATGAGTCCCTGGATCATCGGTGGAATTTTGGCAGTGCTAACAGGATGGTGTCTGCTTGGTGGCGGATCACGTATCGTAAAAAGTAACTTCAATGGTTGTGCCGGTAATGGGGATTGCGTATATCGGAATTTCACTTTTGGTAGTAATTATCAATATTCAGAACGTGCCGGCAATGTTCGTGCGCATTTTTGAAGAAGCATTTGATTTCAAAGCAATTTTCGGAGCATTTTCCGGTTCGGCCATGATGCAGGGAATCCGCCGGGGTCTCTATTCCAATGAGGCAGGTATCGGTTCGGCTCCGAATGCATCAGCTTCGGCAAATGTCAGCCATCCGGTAAAACAGGGGCTGGTACAGATGTTATCCGTATTTATTGATACTTTGTTGCTTTGTACAGCAACAGCAATGATGTGTATGTCATCCGGGATCGATCCGGCAAAAGAATTGCAGGGAGCACCGTGGGTGCAGGCATCTCTTCAGGAATCACTTGGTTCTTTCGGGCCGATATTTATTACAGTTGCAATGGTATTTTTTGCATTTACAACTCTGCTCGGAAACTGTTTCTATTGTGACAATCTTTTAATCTACATTCACAAAAAACAGCCGGAAAAAGCTTTTTATGAAAGGCTTCAGACTGGTCTCGGCACTTGCAATCTTTCTGGGAGCAGGAATGGAAATGTCTCTTTTGTGGGATCTTTCCGATGTACTGATGGGTGTTATGGCGCTCATTAACATTCCGGTTATTCTGATTTTATCAGGGATTGCATTTAAAGCGATCCAAGATTATGAAGCACAGTTAAAACAGGGAATCAACCCGGTTTTTAAAAGTGCAGACATCGGTCTTCGTCAAAAAACAGATTTCTGGAGATAAAGATTGTATGAGTTTACACTCTCCAAAAGCATAAATAAACCTCTTGGATTTGCATTAATTAAATACTAATCCAAGAGGTGAAACGGGTATTTTTCTCACAAGAGGCAGATTGGGGTTCTGCCTCTTGCGAGACTTTCTCGTTCATCCGCCAAATAAATCATTCGTTCTAAACGCTGTTCTACTTCCATCTCTTGTTAGACTTGTAAACAATTAGTGGCTCTTGCTATGCTCATGCTACCAGATAAAAAGCAGGAACATACAGATAGATGTTATTACTTAAACATCAAATGCATATTCGTGAATCTTTCTAAAGAATGTTTTTCCTTTTCTATAAATCGCCAGGTTTGTTTAAAGGTTCTGGTGCAATTAAATCCTCTTGAGAAATAAATTCAACAAAATCCTCTACCTTACCTTCATACTTTTCCGCAAAATCATCAGCCATATCTGCTTTTTTCTTCATCTGTAAAATCTTTCAATTCATCGAAAAGAACATGCTCCAAATTGCAAGAATTAAAATAGATTCTATAGCTGACACCATTGATTTTCCCGGAAGAATATAGTTTTGATAATATCTCTGCTTTTTGAGTATGCTTTCGGATTAAATAATCTGGATATTTCGTTTCTATATGGTCCAAATAATATCTGACTCCCTCAATATCCTTTTTCACAATTACATCATTGCAAAAAGCTCCATCCATATCAACAATGTGTATGATTTTTTAAAAAGTCCTCTATCCTGTATCCATATTTTTGTTTTACTGATTCAATTAAGTTGTTAATCTTGGAAAGTATATTGTCAGCTGATGTATAATCCTTTGTCGTGCTATCTCCATGAACTACTACAAACTGAATCTCTTCACTCGAAAAATATTCTTTTAAAATGGATCCCAATGCGGCCTCGTCACTCGGTCCTTCTACAATAACCGCAATTACTTTTTTCTCATTCACTACGAACACCCCGTCCTGCTTTTCTAAATGCTCTGGCAATTTTCAAACTATCGGTTTCTTCATAAATTTGTTCTGATTGACCGCCCAATGTAATGCTTCTGATATACATATTGCGAAGGTTGTTGCTTTCTCTTACGTTCTTCATATGGATATAACGATTATCTGGATTCGTAGTAGAGAACATAATGCTTTCTTTATCAATCATTTCAAGTGCCCTAAGATTATGGGAAGTAAAGAGCAATTGTCCTTTTGCACTCTTTTGAAAATATCAAGCAACTCCCCCAACATGTATTCAAAAATTCCGGAATCAAGTTCATCAATCACCAAACAAATCGAAGGATTTCCAAATGCCTGTATGAGTGCATTTAGAATGGAAATAATTTTAATAATTCCCTCAGATTCCATTCTGATTGGAATCTCTTTCATGCCCTCTCTCTTTGACATTAATTCCAGTTTCCATCCTTCTTCTCCATTATCCAATGATTGTTTCCCATAATTTTTAATCGTTACCTGCAATCCCGGAATGATTGTGTATAACACAATATTAATCTGTTCAACAATTGTCTCTAACAGATTTTTTCTTTCTTCATCCACCAGGATTGGTTCTGTCAAAGGAACTGCAAAATCTCCTTTTGCTCCGATATTATCATTTTCAATCCGAAAAGCCATCGGCAAAACAAAATTAGCAGAAATCACTCCTGAATGTGTATTGCGAATCACAAATAGATCTTTCAAAGCAAATTCAAACAAAGAAGATATAATAACTGAAAACTGTTGAAATCCATTTTTTTATATTCTCTACAGAATATTTCCCGACTGCTTTCACCAAAAATATAAGAACAGTTACTTTTCTCTGCCATTTTGCGTGCTACAATTAAATCTGTTTTTATTTCTTTATTGGCTTCCAGAATTTCATCCAGTCTTTTCTGTGGTTTAAAAATAACATCCGTTTGATCTCTTTGATAATCCATGAATATAGTCTTATTTGTTCTGATTCCATTTTCATTCTTTGCGGATCTCAATATTTCCCGATTAATAACAATCTCTTTTTCTTCGCTGCTAAGGCTTAATGTGTACCCTATTTCAAACACAATACCATCCATAAAAATATTGAAATCTGCAAAAATTTCAGCAGTATCAGAATCTATAGTCATGTAATCTTCTAATGACTGATCCAAATCGGCTCCCACCATTACTTTTTGTAAAAATATAAGGCATCCACGATCGCTGTTTTTCCTGAACCATTTTGTCCGTAAATCCCCAGTATTTCTGCTTTGTCCGCTGATAATATTTTGTTTACGGTATTCGGCATATATATAGTTCCATTTTTTACATTTTTAATATTTGTCAATTGTAATGATGACAAACGAACAATCGGTCTTTTTCATCTTTATTCTTCTCCTTACAACTATCCTGCCACACTATACGTTATGACTATAACGATATCATAAATCATTAATTTCTTCAATATTTTTCTTCGTTTCCGAATTTTTTATTCGTTTTCCGCGATTTTATTTGTTATATCGATCGTTAATAGTGTTTTTCTTTTAGTTATTTTTCGTTCAATGATAATGAGAAAACAGTGCAATTTTAAAGGATGGCCACTTATTTGACCATCCTTTTTCATCACGGTACTTATATTCTACCCTACCGTTTACATATTTTTTCTTGCTAATCTTTGTCAAAAGTTAATTTGTGAATACCCGATAATTCTCTTCCTTATCGTAATCCTTGTGGATTCCATCATCCTCATACATCGTATAACTGCTGTTTTTATATCCGATAAGCTGCAGATGTTCGGTATCAATATCTTTCACACACTCTGCCACTTCTGCAACCGGGATGCATTTACCACTTCGAATGAAAAACGGTACTTCATTTAGTGCCACATCTACATAATGAATACCTTTTGCGAGAACCTCTTCAGAAATGCTTCCATCCGGTAGGAACTTGATAAATTTCATTTCTTCCGGCAGATATACATAGCGGCCTTTTGCATTCTGTGTGTAGACTGGTGCGATCATGATTTCGTTTCCAAGCATCAGCTGATCCTCTATCCTGATTGCTCTCTTGTCATCCGGATAAACAAACCCAAGTGGTTTGAAATACATGTCATCATTCAGCACAGCTTTCATGTACTCACTGTACAGATACGGCACAAGACGATATCTTGTATTAATGACAGCACGGAAATCCTCGATTTTCTCAAATTGATAACATTCCTGCTCTCTTGTTCCCGTTGCTGAATGATTACGCATCAGTGGTGTGAATACACCAAGTGCAAGAAAGCGAAGCAACAGTTCTCTTGTCGTATCACTGCCAAATCCACCAAGGTCAGCACCTGTATACAGGAAACCGCACATATTCAGAGACGGCATCATCTTCAGGTTCAGAAGGATATGCGACCACCAGGATTTATTATCGCCGGTCCAGATCCCACCATAACGATGCATACCAATATAGGATGATCTGGAAAACATCAGAAAACGTTTTTTCGGATCGATCCGTTCAAAAGCCTCCCCTGCTGCTCGGGTCATATTGTAACCAAAAAGATTATGTACTTTGTCGTGGCGAATCTTTTTTGCCATCAACATTATGATAAAATCTTTTGTAATCTTCCGGATTATTTGCAATACTGAGCATCTTGTCCTGCATTTCCCAGGGATGGGTCTTGCCTTCGGTATCCTTTGCAAACGCTCCGGCAAGTTCTCTTGCCTCTGCAAGGCCTTCGGAAGAATAAAAGATCGCAGGCTCGTTCATATCATTCCAGAAACCTTCTATTCCCTGTTCGATCAGAAAACGATATTTGTCCCCGAACCATTTTCTGGCTTCCGGATTCAGCATATCCGGAAAATGGGTATCTCCCGGCCATACAGCTGCAACAAAATCACTTCCGTCTTCTCTCTTACAGAAATAGTTGTTTTTGACACCTTCCTCGTAAATCTCATATCCCGGCTCAACCTTCACACCGGCATCAATGATCGGAATCAGGCGAATATCCTGGTCATCCATTTCCTGCACAAATTCTGGAAAATCCGGAAAATTTTCTTCATTCACTGTGAAATCTTTGAATGACTGCATGTAATCAATATCCATGTAAATCATATCGATTGGGATATGATTCTCCCGATATCCTTTTGCGACAGTACGGAAATCTTCTTTTGTCGTATAACCCCAGCGGCTCTGTCCGAAACCAAAAGCAAACTTTGGCGGGATATAGCTGCGTCCGATTACGTGGCGGAACTGTTTTACGATATCATAAGCATTCTCACCTTCAAGCACATAGATATCCAGATCGGCATTTTCGCAGGATACCCTGAGTGTATCCTCTCTGTCATATCCGATATCAAAGGTCAGTTTCGACGGATAGTCAAAAAACAATCCAAACGTAGTCTTTCCACTCACAATAATAAAGTTGTGGGCTCCGTACAAAGAACGCTTGTCCTCTGTGTGTACCGGATCATCTGTGCAATTGCTGATATAGCAGTAACCTCTCTTATTGATTCCACGATTGGCTTCACCCAGACCATAGACAATGTCATCTTCATCCATGATATAAGTAAAAACAAATCCTTCCTCCCTGGCTGACCTCTCCATATGGGAGCACGCCCTCAGTTGTTTCAATTTTTTCAGTCAGTGCCTCCGTATTAAACGGAGTTCCATATCTATATTTTCTAATCATTTCTCTGTCACCTGATGTTTATAATATAGTACGAATGCTTCATATGGGTTCAGAATAATTTTTCCGTCGAATTCTTTTCTTCCAAGGTTTGTGATCAGACACTCTGCGCCTTTGAATTCTTCCGGCACTTCTACTTCTGCATTCTTGTCACTGAAGTTGCAGACAGTCAGAAGTTTTTTCCTGATCCCCTTTTCTTGTGTAAGCAAAAATCTGTTCATCCTCACGGTAAAAAGAGGTTCAAATTCTCCATAAACAATAATGTCTTTCTCTTTGCGCAAGCTGATCAGTTTCTGATAGTAATGGAAAATAGAATCCGGATCTTCAAGCTGCTGTGCTGCATTGATCTTTTGTAGTTTTGGTTTACTTTGATCCACGGCTCACCATCTGTGAATCCAGCCTGTTTGCTGTCATCCCACTGCATCGGAGTTCTCGCATTGTCACGGCTTCTCAGCATCAGACATTTCATCATGTGTTCCGGAGTCATAAGACCTGATTCAGTAAACTCTTCAAAGTAATTAATACTTTCAATATCACGGTAATCTTCCAGTTTGTCAAAATAAACATTTGTCATACAGCTCTTCCCCCTGGTATACATATGGCGTTCCCTGCATCATGTGAAGACAGGTTGCAAGCATTTTTGCAGAAGTTTCTCTGTATGCCGGATTATCATTTCCAAAACGGCTGACACTTCTCGGCTGATCATGATTACCTAAAACAAACTGTTCCATGCTTTACCCCTGGAGTTTCTCCTGCCATTTGATCATGATGTTTTTAAACTCTTTAAAATCATATTTCTCAGTTGTCCACTTTCCGTAATCACCGCTTCCATTATCCACATGCTCAAATTGGAATACCATATTCAGTTCTTTTCCGGCTTCTCCCGCATATTTCTGTGCTTCTTCAATTGTAACTCCAGCTGTTTCACCAACTGTCATGATATCATATTTTGAAAGGACTTCATGATTCATTTCCTGAAGAAATTCATGGACTCTTGGACCATGTACGCTATATGGTCCAAAATCGCCATAAAGTCCGTTATTCATTTCTCCATCCGGATATGACTGATCCTTGGAGATCATGCTGATCACGTCCATTCGGAAACCGTCGATTCCTTTTTCACACCAGAATTTCATCATATCGTAAACTTCCTGGCGTACTTTTTCATTTTCCCAATTGAGATCCGGCTGTTTTTTTGAAAACAGGTGAAGATAATACATCTCTGTCTGAGGATCATACTCCCATGCAGGTCCTCCGAACGCACTTCCCCAGTTATTCGGTTCTTTTCCATTCACCGGCTCTCTCCAGATATAGTAATCCCTGTAAGGATTATCTTTGGATTTGCGGCTTTCAATAAACCAGTTATGTTCATCCGATGTATGGTTGACTACGAGATCCATCAGAATCCTGATGGATCTTTTGTGTGCTTCACACAACAACTCCTCGTAATCCTCCATAGTTCCATATTCTTCATAAATTCTACGGTAATCAGAAATATCATAACCATTATCGTCCTGAGGTGATTCCAGCATCGGAGAAATCCATAACACATTTACCCCAAGTTCTTTAAGGTAATCGAGTTTCTGTATGATTCCTCTGATATCTCCTACGCCATCACCGTTACTGTCTTTAAAACTCTTAGGATATATCTGATATACTACACTTTCTTTCCACCATTTTTTCTCCATGCCAAGTCTCCTCGTTTCTAATTATTTGACCGCTCCTACAACCACACCATTCATTATACTCACCTCATCCTTGCAGTATCAAGAGGTTTCTCGCGAAACTACAAAAGGTAACAAAGTTTATTCCCTGCTTTTATACAGTTTATACAAAGAAAAACAGGTCATTGCACCTGCTCGCATATATATGCAAAAAAGAATCCTGTCATTCTTTGACAGAATCCCTCTTTACCAGATAGACTGGGTTTTTATATTTAATTCGTTCAGCGTCTCCCTGAATCAATTTCATCAGACGTTCCAACGCCACATGTGCTTTTTTGTGGAATATCCTGATGAACTGTTGTCAGTTTCGGTCGAATCATGCTCGCGTAAACACTGTCATCATATCCTGTAACAGAAATCTGCTCCGGAACCATGATTCCTTCGTCAAAAAAAGAAATTTATTGCTTCTATCGCATTATAATCTGAAGAAAAGGCCAGCGCTTTTGCTTCAAGAAAGCGTGGAAGAAGTTCTCTGTATTTCCTGAGACGAAGATTTCTTTTTACCCGGAATAACTATATATCTGGAACGACTGCAGAATCCCCCTTGTTTTTCCATCGCCTGTTTGAATCCCATCCACCGATAGTAATCGCTGTCCTGCTCTGTTTCTGCAACAAACAATGCTTTCTTATATCCACAGGAATACAGGTATTCTCCGATCTGATACCCGCCTGAATAATCATCTATACCAACATTCTGGAATGTATAAGTCCCCTTCGGATAAGCATCGATCAAAATCATTTTTTTGTTTAATCTGTGCGAAAGGTTATGATACTGCTCTTCATTGTATCCCAGGATAATCAATCCCTCTACATTCCATTTTGAGGCAATATCCACTACATTCTGAATGCTTTCACCGCCAATAAGCATAACATAATATCCATTTTCTTCCATTTCCATCTGAATCGTTCCAATAAGTTCTCCCACAAAAGGATCCTGAAGGGACTGCATGCCATGAGCATAGGTAAAACCGAGTACTACGCCTATAATTCTGGAACCATGACCGGAAAGCATCATGGAACCCATATTCGGAACATAGTTCTGTTCTTTAAGAATAGCCGTGATTTTATCGATCGTTTTCTGGGAAACTCTTTTCGTATTGCCATTTATAACATTTGATACGGTAGTGCGGCTGACGCCTGCCATATCTGCAATATCCTGAAGCCGAATCATAAAACCTTCCTCCTGTATTCTTATTTCCTTACAATACTGTTTCCTGCTTATTTGTACTCAGATACTTTCGTTTCTGCAAAAGTCATTTTCGCTTATATCAAATTTATAATATCATAGGCAGTTAGGTTTGTCACATAAAGGTTTGCAATTTCAAACTGCAAGACCGCTGTAATTGCGATTAACCATTGTCTCCATGAATATATTAGAGATATAATATAAATACTGGTATCTGATTTTTCTGAATACTAAGTATCTAAAAATGGGGAATGATAAATGAACAAACAAGAGAAACAGATTTTCACATCCGACAAGTTGAAAGAAACAGCCATCATGACGATAGCAGTGGGCATTATCGCCGCGGCCGTATATTTCTTTTTGATTCCGAGTATGACCTCGATCAGCAGTATATCCGCGCTGGCAATTGTTATGTCGCATTATATACCGTTGCATGTGTCAACGATCACAATGATATTGAACGTTGTCCTACTGCTGATAGGCTTTGTGACATGCGGAAAGGAGTTCGGAGCAAAGACGGTTTACACAAGTATCCTGCTGCCGGTGTATCTTGCAGTATTTGAACACCTATTTCCGGATTTTACCTCGCTGACAAACAGCAGTGAACTGGATGTAATATGCTATATCCTGGTCGTAAGTATCGGCCTCAGTATTTTATTTAACATGAATGCATCTTCTGGCGGACTGGATATCGTAGCGAAGATCATGAATAAATATCTGCACATAGAATTAGGAAAAGCAATGTCCATCTCGGGCATGTGTGTGGCACTTTCTTCCGCTCTGATCTATGACAAGAAAGCTGTCGTTTTAAGTGTGCTTGGAACTTATTTTAATGGTATTGTGCTGGATCATTTTATCTTTGGCCAGAATCTGAAACGGCGTGTATGTATTATTACAAAATACGAAGAAGAAGTCCGTCAGTTTATCTTGCATGAACTGCATAGCGGAGCAACATTCTACGAGGCGACAGGCGCATACAATATGCAGAAACACAGAGAGATCATTACGATCGTGGACAAGAGTGAATATCAGAAACTGATGAATTATATTATCAAGAAGGATCCGGAAGCATTCGTGACAGTGTATACAGTATCTGATATGAGATATCGTCCAAAGGTAAGATCCTTTTAGGCGGGAAGAAGCTCTACAGAACACTTTACGCAGCTGCTTGAATATCTGAACAGAAAAGAGTCGCAGCCTGTTCCATCAGGGAATAACTGTGACTCTTTTTTATTTTGTCTTCCAATTTTGTGACATTACTTCACAATATCCAACTGCCCGACAATTCCGATATATCCATCTGTTTTTATTGATGACCATAATGTGTGCAGTTTCAGATCACACATCTGCCTTTCACCTCTTACTTTTAACATTACTTTCATTGAAACTTCTTTGTTTTTACTTGATACTGAATCCAGCGAATCTTTTACGCGCTGAATATCCTCTTCGCTTATATCATATGCTCCATATAAATCAAATTCCAGATTATCTCTCTGATACTCTTTCTGCGATTCTCCGTCTGTCAAAACCAGCTTTCCTGAGATCGCATTATATTCCATTGAAATCTTACCGCTATTCTCCTTAAAGAACTTTATCTTTTTCCTGCATGATCTCAATAACACGCTGGGAATGATCCTTGCGTGGCAATGCATTTGCCTCAGTATTTCTTCTGAGATCCTCTGCGCTTCATAATACTCTCTGTTGTCATCCTTTTCTTTCTTAAATGTTCTGGACAACTGAGGACTGATCTCTTTCAGGCATTCCAGAAGAAGCGGATTAAACTGTCCGCACTGACCTTCCAGAATCATCTGGATTGCCGTATCATGATCATATGCATTCTTATAGCACCGTACACTTGTAAGCGCATCATACACATCAGCAATTGACACGATCTGCGCAGAGATTGGTATTTCTTCCCCTTTTAGTCCATCCGGATATCCTCTTCCGTCCCATCGTTCATGGTGCCACCGGCAGATTTCCCATGCAATGCGTACCAGTGGCTTGTCCTGTGGAAACTCCATATTCCGGATCATAGACGCTCCAATCTCACTGTGGCTTTTCATGATCTTGAATTCTTCATCTGTCAGTCTGCCTGGTTTATTGAGGATTTCTTCCGGAATGCCGACTTTTCCAATATCATGAAGAGAAGATGCTGTTATGATCAGAGCAATATCCGCTTCTGTCAGATGATACGCATCTGTTTTCTTAATCAATTCTCTCAACAACATCTCCGTTGCGATACGGATGTGTAATATATGTTCGCTGCTTTCACTGTTATGAGAACCTAATACATTGCTCAGGATTCCGATCATAATATTGTTGTTTTCTTCTTTCTCATAGATCTGATCTACAACCACATTGATCAGTCGTTTCTGCTTTGCATAAAGTCCCTAATGTATTCTGGACTCTTTTTCTTTACGATAACTGCATCAAACGGTCGGCTGATATAGTCTGTAATTCCCAGATCATACGCTTTTCGCATAATTTCGACAGATTCTTCTGATGAAATCATGACAACCGGGACTTCATCAATCCACTGTAACTCCCTCATATGTTCCAAACACCTGGAATCCATTCATCTGCGGCATATTGATATCCAGAAGCATCAGGTCGATCTCCGGATGCACTTCCAAAATCTGGATTGCCTGAGTTCCATTTTCAGCTTCCAGATAATCATAACTGCTGCCAAGAATCTCCTTTAATATATCTCTGTTAAGTTCTGAATCATCTACAATAAGTAGTTTTTGTTTCTCACTCATCCTTTATCCTCACGATTTTTATTTTTTCCTGCTAATTCAGCAATAATCTTCACTAATAGTTTCATATCGATCGGTTTTGAGACATGCTCATTCATTCCCGCTTCTTTTGACTTTATCCGGTCCTCAACAAAGGCGTTCGCAGTCATTGCGATGATCGGAATTTTCTTTGCATCACTTCTGTCCATTGAACGAATCATCTTTGTTGCCTCATATCCATTCATAACCGGCATCATGACATCCATAAGGATTGCGTCGAATTCACCGGAAGCACTTTTCTCAAAAGCTTCCACTGCCTCCTGACCGTTCCATGCCTTTACCACAGAAGCTCCTTCGCTTTGAATGACGAATTCTGCGATCTCCATGTTCAGTTCATTGTCTTCTACGAGCAGAATGTTTAATCCTCTGATGGAAGCCGTTACTTCCTTCTGCTTCTCTTTGTCTCTCGCTACATCTTCATTTATTTTAAATGGAATTGTGATCACAAAAGTAGTACCTATGCCCTGCTCACTTATAAAGATGATTGTTCCACCCATTTTTTCCACAAGACTCTTTGTGATCGGCATTCCCAGACCGGTACCGCCAAACTTGGATGCTCCGCCTTTTTGCTCCTGCGCAAATGGCTCAAACAGATGTTTTTGGAATTCCTCACTCATACCAATTCCCGTATCCTGACATATGAACTCCAGCATTACAACTCCATCCTGATCGGAAGGAATCTCCCTGCTGCTCAAATAAATCTTTCCATAATCTTTATTGTACTTTACGGCATTACTCAGGATATTCATCAGAAGACGCTTCAGATGGATTGGGCTGCCTATAAGATCTTTATGAATGATCTCTGGTGTTTTGTGTTCCACCTTGATTTCTCTTTCATCAGCCATCTTTCCAACTACATCTATCACTTCATTTATTATTTGATAGATATTAAACGGTTTCTCTTCCAGATAAATTTCTCCTGACTCCAGTTTGCTCATATCAAGGACTTCATTAACCAGTTCCTTGAGAATATTGGAAGCCTCACGGATTTTCCCTCTGCATTCAGTCTGTCTCGACAGATCATCACGATAATAATCGCCCACATCAAGCATTCCGCAGATTCCATTGATCGGTGTCCGGATATCATGGCTCATCCTCTGCAGGAATTCTGTCTTCGCCCGGTTCGCCGCATCAGCCTTTTTCCGCTGCTTCCAGAAGGCTTTTTGATACTTCTGTTCTTTTTCCTTTTCTATTTTGAGAATATTTTTCTGTAATTTTCTGTAAATCATCCAGATTAGTGCTACAACAATCAGATAAATGAACAGACACATGATCACATTTTGCAGAAGTGTCTGAAATATGATCGAATCCGGAACGTAAGCATAGATGTAATAGTCGCTCTGCTTCAGCATAACACCGTGACACCGGACTCCATTGATCGTTAAGCCCATCATATGCTTACTGTCTGCATGATCTTTTAACTTCTGGATTGCTTCATAGTCTGTTGTGCTTTGTCCGATCAGCCTGGTATTGTTTGAAGCAATGATCACGCCTTCATCTGCTACGATAATTGTCCCATCCCGGTCCTTCCGATAGCCATTCAACAACCTCTGTATCGTAAGTGTATAATTCGTTGCATACTCTGCGGAAGTATAATAGTAAGTCACTACAACTCCCGGTGCATCCTTTCTTGTGCAGGCAGCCATATCAATATAAGCCCCGTCATTATGATTGATTCTCTTGGCATACACTTTTTCATCATAAATTGCTGTATCCAGTACGATTTCTTTCTCTGCACATTCTTTTATTTCCGGCAATAAACTTTCGTTCGTACTGTATTCACATACTATAGTTCCATCTGTATCCAGAACCACGATTCCCGTCAGCCATAACTGCTCTGCACTTTCTTTCAACAACTGATTATCCAGTGTTTTTTCATTTTCTATTTCTGCGGCTATATTTTTGCTGACCTGCCGGGTTCCCTCAATGGCACGAAGCAGACTTTTGGATTCTGATGATTCATTATAATGTGTATATGTAGAACATTGTACTTTTACATAATTTACCGTGTCTAAAAGATCAGCCTCTTTCTTTTTTCTTTGTCTGCATTGCTGAAAAAACATACAGACAGCACGACAAGACATATCCCAACAGCTATACTGATGATCCAGAATTTCTTTTCTGTTGGGACAGATTTTTTATTCTTCTTCAAGCTGGTCCACCTCCAGATATTTTTCTGGGTCATCAAGATATTTTCCTATGATTTTTTCAGAAGTTCCGTCCTCTCTCATTTCATCCAGAGTCTGCTCCAGTTTCTCCGGCAGATCCCGAGTTTCATTTTTTGAGAAAGCGACTCCGATTCCGACTGTCATAAGTGGTTCATCCAGAATTCGGAATTTCGCATCATAATCTTTCATATACTGTATAACCGATTCCTCATGTGCACCTATTGCATCTGCATATCCCTTTCCAAGGAATGTATAGATCAGTTCCCTGTGTTCCAGGCTGATCAGATTACCAAGCTTTGGAATCCTGCTGTCTGTTCTTTTCAGAAAAATTTCTTCCGGTTTTGTTGTAGATTGTACAGCAAGTGTCTTTCCTTCCAGATCACTCAGGGTATAGATATCACTGTTCTCATTGACTGCAACCACCTGGTTACTGACCATATACGGACCGGCCCATTTATAATCATCCAATCGTCCTTTCATGGAGAAGCAGACCATAATACAATCAATATCACCGTTCTCTACCAGCTCTTGCTTCTTCTCCCAGTCAATATTGACAATTTCTACGTCATAACCCATTCGTCCAAATGCTTCCGTTGCCAGTTCAACATCGATTCCTGTTGGTACACCATCTTCATTCAGATAATTATATGGGGGATAACTGTCGCTTCCAATCTTTATAACCGAGCGTTCCGCTGTGTCAGATACTTGATCTGTTTTTCCACATCCAGAAAGCCCTGTTATCAGACATGTCAGCATAAGACATGCACTTATCACTTTCTTTATTGTCATATACTTTTTTCCTTTTGAAATCAAAAATGTGGTAACTGTTCAGAGCCAACCTCCAAAATGCTACGCATTTTACACCTGTTTTATGAAATTTTGCTTGGCTCTGAACAGTTGCAAAATATGATTCTATTATATCTTGATATTATTCTGTACACAAGAAAAACCTGTTACTGTTCACACGATGTGCGACCAGCAACGCATCTCGCGCATTCATATTGACATTCCTTTCACAGGGTGTCATAATACTTGCGGAGATAGTATTTGGAATACTACAAAACTATACTCTGACTGAATCACAACAATTTCATATTGAACAGTTACCCCGCCGGAAATGGCGGAAAGCGAGCTTATATTTATTTAAGACATAAAATAAGACTCAGGGAATACGAAGAATAGCAAAAGCATTTGCAGGGACCAGTATGCCTTGACGAATGCTTTTTTGTAAGGAGACCAATAAGAAATGACAGTTGAGATGTTAAAAGGAAAGATTCATCGTGCTACAGTAGTACAGGCCGAACTTGACTATGTGGGAAGCATTACTGTGGATGAAGACCTGCTGGAAGCGGCAGGAATTATGGAATATGAGAAAGTTCAGATCGTGGACGTAAATAACGGAAGCCGATTTGAAACTTATACGATCTGCGGCAAGCGCGGAAGCGGAATGATCTGCTTAAATGGTGCTGCGGCAAGATGCGTAAGTACTGGTGACAAGATTATTATCATGTGTTATGCACATTATGATTCTAAAGAAGCCAAAGAACATAAACCACAGGTTGTTTTTTGTAGATGATGAGAATAAGATCAGCCGTGTTACAAACTATGAGAAACACGGATTACTGAAAGATATGGCATAACTGCAAAAGTGATTGTAACCTATAAATGAAAATGAAATTTGTTGAATTCAGAACAAGAGGCTATCTCCTAATTTAGTTTTAAAAGGAGAACACCATGCAGGTAACAAAAACAGTAAAGGAAACAAGAGATTTAATTAAAAACTGGAAAAAGAGAAGGAAAAACAATCGGTCTTGTACCGACAATGGGATTCCTGCACGAAGGACACGCAAGTCTGATCAAGAGATGTCGCGAAGAAAATGATATCGTTGTTGTATCTGATTTTGTAAACCCGACACAGTTTGGACCGACAGAAGATCTGGAAGCATATCCGAGAGATTTCAAACGTGACAGCGAACTCTGCGAGAGCCTTGGAGCTGATGTCATCTTTCATCCGGAACCGGAGGATATGTACCATGATCCACATGCCTTTGTAAGTATTGATACTTTATCAGATACACTGTGCGGTAAGACAAGACCAATCCATTTTAAAGGTGTATGCACCGTTGTTTCTAAGTTATTTAACATTGTAACACCGGACAGGGCATATTTCGGTCAGAAAGATGCACAACAGCTGGCAATCATCCGCAAAATGGTACAGGATCTGAATTTTGATATCCAGATCGTAGGATGCCCTATCATCCGTGAAGAAGACGGACTTGCGAAATCATCCAGAAATACATATTTAAGTGAAGAAGAAAGAAAAGCCGCACTTTGTCTTTCAAGAGCTGTAAAAAGCCGGTCAGGATATAATCTGCAAGGGAAGCAAAGCTGAAGAAGTATTAACAAAGATGCGCGAGATTATCGAAGCTGAACCTCTGGCAAAGATTGATTATGTATCTATGGTAGATGCACTGGATATGCAACCGGTAGAAATCGTAAAAAAAGACGTTCTGGTCGCTATGGCAGTTTACATCGGAAAAACCAGACTGATCGACAACTTTAGCTACGAGGTATAACCTATGGAAAATGTGATGAAAAAAGTGGGGAAAGCCAGTTCTTTTCTTACAAAATATATTGGAATTATTATCATCTGCTTCTCTATGATCGCATTTTTCTGGCGCGATGGATTCGCGTGGACAACCAATTATACATCCATCTTTTTAGGTGTTGCCATGTTTGGTATGGGGCTTACAATCAAGATGAACGATTTTAAGAGAGTTTTTTCAAGACCAAAAGAGATCGTGATCGGATTTGTTGCACAATATACGATCATGCCTGTTGTGGCATGGGGATTATGCCAGCTGATGCATCTTCCGACAGATCTTGCACTCGGCGTTATTCTGGTCGGATGTTGTCCTGGGGGAACAGCAAGTAATGTGATCACATATATTGCCGGAGGTGATGTGGCACTCTCTGTTGGAATGACGATCACTTCCACGCTTGCGGCCCCACTGATGACACCGTTATTAGTGTATCTGCTTGCCGGTGCCTGGGTAGAAGTATCTTTCCTTGCAATGGTAATTTCTGTTGTAAAAGTTGTACTGATTCCGGTGCTTCTTGGTATTTTGATCAACTGGATCTTTGGAAAGCAGATTCAGAAAATATCAGAAGTACTTCCACTGATTTCTGTTGTATCCATCGTAATGATCATCAGTGGAATCGTATCTGTCAATGCAGAAAAAATCTTAAGCTGTGGTCTGCTCGTACTTGGAGTTGTAGCACTTCACAATCTCTGCGGAATGGGCATCGGTCTTGGCGCAGCAAAACTTTTACATATCGAATATGATAAAGCTACTGCGATTGCGATCGAAGTTGGAATGCAGAACAGCGGCCTTACGATTTCTCTTGCAACAGCTAATTTTGCAGCCAATCCACTGGCAACGCTTCCGGGAGCGATCTTCAGTGTATGGCATAATATATCAGGCTCTTTATTCGCCGGGATCCGCCGTGGCGGAACTGGTACGAAAGAAGCTTGCCTGGAAGTAACTGAATAGATAAAAAGAAAAATTTGAAAAGCAAACGAGGATAGGAAACTACTTTCTCCATCCCCGTTTGCAATATTTTCTTTCCTAATTTCCTAATACTACTGCTATCTTAATCTCTTTCTCTGTATCGCTAAGATCCAATGATCCTCCATCTTCTACTGTAACATGTACTTCATACAAGGTATCTTCCGACAAGTTTCTCTGGTGTCTTTCCATCTTCTGTCTGAATCTTCCACAGATCTTCCGGAACCTCTGTCAGCTTACCGTCTTTTCCATAAGCATACAGCTTAAAGTCATCCGTTTTGCCTGCAAGCCCCTTCATTCGTATCGCCACAGTCGTACTCGGATGTACATTTTCTACCGTTATCGTATTCAGCCATCCTGCGACATTGCCCTTACCTCCGTCTTCCGTAAATTCTTCCTGCGTTAATATATTTCGCATTGCCTTGTCCAAATCTACTTTTCGGTAAGGCATTTCCGGAAGATATACGAACCGATCCTGCAGTCTGAGGAGTTCAAGATATCCGGTTGGACAGTATAATGCATTTCCACTGCTTCCTGCATACATACCGATTGCCATATTGTTATATCCCGGTTTGTCTGACACGTCCATTGAAAATGCAGTCTCACCGGTCTCAAAATCTATCATAATAAACTGCCACATGCCACTGTCCAAGTCCTGAACATAACCGTAAATGTATCCTGTTGCGGTTGAAAGCTTCATCATCGATGTATCCCGGATATCATCTCTGCACCAGATACTCTTCATCTCATATCCGTCATCTGTCTTGATCGTGTCAACACGCTCAACTCCCGGCATGACCATTTTATCTCCTTTCTGCAGCCAGTTTACATCATAGATATTTTCATATGTCTGTACAGATGAATCGTTATCTGCGTCCGCAAGCTTCGCACTTCCTGCTCCAAACCAGTTACATACGATTGTGCTGACTGTACCTTCACTGTTATCATATACGATTGCTGAATTTTCTACGGATACCTGCATTTCTTCCGGCAGCTCATCAATAACAGGTGTGCTTGCAACCTTTTCACCGTTCTTCATATCTAATGCCAGCAGATTCACCGGATTCTGATTATCTGTAAACATGACCAGATTACTGGTTAGTGACGGCGAACATCCACTTCCCCACGCCAGACCTCCTCCGGTCGTTTCATCACCTTCTTTGCTGTCTTTTGCCCCTGCACTTTCATACGGAGTACACCATTCTACCTGTACACCGTTATCTGCTTTCAGCAGATAGCAGTTCTGATTTGTTAAGATGACCGCACCCTCTTTCGAAGAAGCTATTCCATTTTCTGCCCCTTCTCCAGGAGTTAATTCATATACAAATGTAGATGCTGTCAGATCAACCTCTTCTCCTTTCAGAATTGCGTTGATCGCATCTCTGAAATGTATCCCATCGCACCTTGCTGCTGACGTTCCGGATAGATTCTGAATCCGCCGGTTGCAAACCAGAGATTCCCCTCATAGTCAAACACTACGGATAATAAATTCTGATCCAATGTCTTTCCGGTAATTGCCTCTGCCGCTGCTTTAATATCAATATCCAGCACTTTTTCAAATTCCGGCAGCACATTTCCTTCCTCGTCTGTTGCTTTCAACATAAGTACATGATTGTTGCTTGTCGGACACACCAGACGATTATTTTCATCAACAAAGGAATAGGAACTTTGTATCACATACCCTCCACCGTCATGCTGTTTTGGTGAGAAATATCCTATCGTCTGTGTTTCTTCTGCATTGATATCACGAATTGCAAGTCCTCCCAACAACGGAACAACTGAATGTCCATAATTGTCAAAAAATACCGCCGGAGATGCATTCGGATTCACCTTTTCATAAGAAACATTAATTTCTGGGTAAATACCAACAGGCAATACCTCATCTGTTGAATCTGAATTATAACAATCATGGTGGATATTCGCATCATTTTTTGCCATATAAGGATTCTCATCGATTGCCTTTTGGGTAAGCGGTTTTATCGTTACTCCTGAGCTTACGCTTTCTGTTTTTGTCTGTTCCTGTTTCACCTCATCTGTCTTTGGTTCATTCGCTGAACAGCCTGATGTCATTGCAACTGCTGATATAATAAATGCTAAAAGAATTGCTCGCTTTTTCATATTATTCGTCCTCCTTTTTCTCGTAATCTGTAACTGTTCAGAGCCAAGCAGAATTTCATAAAACAAGTGTAAAATGCTTGCATTTTTAAGACTGTTTTTGAAATTTTATTTGGCGGATACGCCACACCGACGAAATGCGTAGCATTTTGAAGGTTGGCTCTGAACAGTTACATTTTTATTATAAAAAAAGCGCTGTTATTTTCAATTCTTCTGTCACGAATCATGGTAAAATGGCACGAATTGTAAAAGACACCATCTCCTGACTGAATTACTTTCAGCCAGAGATGGTGCCTTTGTTATCCACATTCTTCTGTTAAATGAAATCTTTTTTTTCCACATTTATTTAATGTTTTTCACATTCCGGATGTGGATTTCCAGTTGCTTTTCACACTACGTGCACCCGGCAACAATTTCTCTTCATGTTTAAAAATTAATATATCCCTGCAGCCAGATCGTGCCTTTGAACCTTCTTCCGATTTCCGGCTCTCCCATCACGGAATCTGCCGGAACGCAGACATCAAATGTCAGTTCATTTACATTCAGGCGCATCTGATACAATCTCACACCTGTCATTCTGTTGATCCGCTCTCTCACTGCCAGGATTTCTCCCATGATCGAATACATATCACATTCTGCTCCAAACGGCATGAAATATGTGTCCACAATGGAAAATACATCCTCATTCGCCAATCTCTTTGACACCTTGGAATAGAGATCCATATCGTCAAATGTCAGCGTCTCGATTGCTGCCTGGTCGCCCTTGCGGGCTGCGTTCATCAATTCCCTTCTTGTATCTGACGCACGCTTTTCATTTAAAATCTGCTGCTCATTTTTATTGATCGGAAGCAGAATCATTCCACCTTGTGCCAATCCTGAAAATGTCACTGAGGTCTGCACATCTTTTGCAAGACCAGCCTGTTTCTCCCGCATATATTCCACACCATTCTGTAGTGTGAAGATCAGACTGATTCCAATTTTAGAATCTTCACAAAGACCAACATACTGTTCTTTCTCAATCTTTCTCTGCACATCGATTTCTGCATACGTTGTAACTCCGCTTCCCTCAAAGTATGGGAAATAATATGCAGCTTCAAAATGTTCTTTATCATCAAGTTCTCCGCAGAGTGTGGTCCCTACATCCTGACCGAACTCTTTCTGGAATTCGCAGAAATCTTCGCCCGGTCTGTAGGATACAATTGTCTGATGTGTGAACTTTCTCTTCTACTTCTTTTAAGAGCTTTTTCAGATCTTTTCTTGTTTGAATATTTTCAAATCCAATTGCTTTTAAATACTGATGCATATTTTATTTGCTTTTATATTTCTTTTTTTTATTTGTTCTTTGGTGTAATTTCTTTGTTTCCACCCATGTATGGCTGAAGAACTTCCGGAATTCTTACAGAACCATCTGCCTGAAGATTGTTCTCAAGGAACGCGATCAGCATTCTCGGTGGAGCAACAACTGTGTTGTTTAATGTATGAGCGAAGTAGCTTCCGTTCTCTCCTTTGATACGGATACCAAGTCTTCTTGCCTGGGCATCTCTAAGTTAGAGCAGCTTCCTACCTCGAAGTATTTCTGCTGTCTTGGTGACCATGCTTCTACGTCACAAGATTTTACTTTCAGATCTGCCAGGTCTACCGGAGCAGCACTCAAGAGTACGTACAGGAATATCCATAGAACGGAAAAGGTCTACTGTATTCTTCCACAGTTTGTCATACCATTCTTTGCTTTCTTCCGGTTCGCAGACAACGATCATTTCCTGTTTCTCGAACTGGTGGATTCTGTAAACTCCACGCTCCTCAATTCCGTGAGCACCTTTTTCTTTTCTGAAGCAAGGTGAATAACTTGTCAGAGTCTGTGGAACCTGATCTTTCTCCAATGTCTGTCCAATGAATTTACCAATCATGGAATGCTCACTTGTTCCGATCAGATAAAGGTCTTCTCCTTCAATCTTATACATCATGGCATCCATCTCAGCAAAGCTCATAACACCTGTTACAACGTTGCTTCTGATCATAAAAGGAGGTACACAGTAAGTGAAACCTCTGTTGATCATGAAATCTCTTGCATAAGAGATAACTGCTGAGTGAAGTCTTGCGATATCTCCCATCAGATAATAAAATCCATTACCTGCTACTCTTCTTGCAGCATCGAGATCGATTCCATTGAAAGATTCCATAATGTCTGTGTGATATGGAACTTCGAAATCCGGAACAACCGGCTCGCCAAATCTTTCTACCTCTACGTTCTCACTGTCATCTTTACCGATCGGTACGGAAGGATCAATGATGTTCGGGAATGATCATCATATTCTTTTTCAGTTTCTCTTCTACCTCTTTCTCTTCTTCTCAGAAAGTTCATTGATTCTTCCGTTACTCTCTGCTACTTTCTTTTTCAGTGCTTCTGCTTCTTCAAGCTTCTTCTGAGCCATCATTGCTCCGATTTCCTTAGAAGCTTTGTTTTTCTCTGCGCGAAGTGCTTCTACTTCCTGTTTGATTTCTCTGTTTCTCTTATCCAGTTCAATTACTTCATCAACAAGTGGAAGCTTCTCATCCTGAAATTTATTTTTGATGTTCTGTTTTACAACATCCGGATTGCTTCTTACAAATTTGATGTCTAACATGTTTATTTACCCTTTCCTGTCTAATTTCTTTTTTTTTTACTATTTATTTTTCTTGAAAAATAGCTTTCTCAAGACTTTCTCTTTCTTCCTCTGCCAGCTGAATTGTACTCTCACCTTTTACAATATCTTTCACATATGCATAACAGCCCTGACGACTATGCATTATATTTAAAATCCATCCAGTATTGTTTTCATCTAACATTGTAATTGCAAAACTTAATTCGCCTCCCATTTCATGGAATGCATCATATTTTACGATTCCGACTTTCTGGTAATGCGTTTTCATTTTATTATAAAGTTCTGCAATCTCCTCACGGTTTTCTTCTACCTGATCTACGACTTCGTCGATCTTGTCAAACCGTTCAAAAATGGATTCCTCCAGTTTTCCCTTCATAAAGGTATTAAATACTTTTTCCGGTGTTTATACTTATCATACACTAACACAAGTACGACAAGCAAGGCTACCTGCAAAATAAGTAAAATAAGAAATGCGTAGAATGGATCAATTCCCCAGATTGCCAAATACTCCAGTCACTTCTACCATCTCCTTTTTTAATTATGCTGGATTGTCATGAGCAACTCATAGATTCTTTCCAGATCATCCGGTGAGTAATACTCAATCTCAATCTTTCCTTTTCCATTTGCTTTCGCGTGAACACTTACTTTTGTACCGATCAGACTCTTCATCTGCTCTTCAAGATTTGTGTATACGAACTGATTTTCTACTTCCGGCTTTTTTTTTTTTTTTCTTCCTTTTTCGGATTCTTCAGAGCCTTCACCAGTTTCTCTGTCTCGCGAACACTAAGCTTCTCATCAAAGATTTTGTTGGCAAGCATGTACTGCTGCTCTTCATCCTCGATTGCCAGAAGAGCTCTTGCATGGCCTGTACCATTGTAAATACGACACCTTCCATTTCAAGTTTCGGATTCAGTCTATCTTGAACAAGTTCAATCGTATGCATCAATTGACTTAATCCTTCCAGTGCATAATACTCACACTGAATTGGAACAATCACCGAGTCAGAAGTAGTCATTGCATTAATTGTAAGCATGCTCAATGCCGGAGGGCAGTCAATAATTATAAAGTCATAATTATCTTTTTATCTTTTCAACTTCATCTCGTAAAATATATTCCTTATTGTCAACGCCAATCAGTTCAATCTCAGCGGCTGATAAATCAATACTTGACGGAAGCACATCTACACTCAGGTTTTCTATTGGTTCCTTGCAAATACACTCCTCAATTTTACACTTACCAATAATAAGTTCATAAATTGTCTTTTTCAACCTCATTCTTATCAACGCCCAATCCACTGGACATATTTCCCTGAGGATCCATATCTATAGCAAGCACTTTTTTTTTCCCGAACTAGCTAAAGAGGCCGATAAGTTGATTGCTGTTGTAGTCTTACCAACTCCACCTTTCTGATTCGCAATTGCTATCACTCTACCCATTATTTTTACTCCTTTCTCTCGGACATTCATTATTATATCACCTTTCTTTTCATTAATCTAGAACTAATCAAATGTTTCACGTGAAACATCTTCCTTTTCATTTTTTTCTCATTTTCTAAAATGTTTCACGTGAAACATTGTGTTTTCTCAGTTATTTCTAGTACTGCATTTTGTAAATAACTGTATTATACGCGCAGGGTGCGGATTTGATTTGTGCGGATCAAAAATGTTTCACGTGAAACATTTTTAGAGATAATCCACTATCTTCTATAATTAAACATTAAGATTTTTTCGCTTTATTTGAATTTAAGAATGTAGTATAATAAAGTAAGAGTTTCTTTTAATTCAGGCTCTTACTTTTATATAAAACAAACCACTATTATAATAAGGAAGGTGAATAATTTGAGTATTAAGAAAAAACTAACTTTTTTACTACTTTAGCAGGAGTTTCTCTCGGTGCAATGCATATTGCCAACCGTGTATTAGAATATATCTCAACTGCTGATAAATTAATCAATTCTGATGAATATGAATACTATAACTGGAGATTTGGCAAAATCGCATATAAGAAAACTGGTGAAGGATCACCTTTACTTTTAGTGCATAATCTCAATGTATGTTCACTGTATATACAATTGATCTTTTAGGCTGCGGTTGTTCCGACCGTCCGGGATTAACATATACTAATTATTTGTATGTAGAATTAATCACGAACTTTATCAAACATATTATCGGAGAAAAAAACTGATGTAATTGTTTCTGGTGAATCCTGTCCATTTGTACTAATGGCCTGTGCAAACGATGAAACAATTATAAATAAAGTTATTATGATAAATCCACCGAATTTGGTATGGCAAAGATTCCTACAAAACGTAGTAAATTCATAAAGAATATCCTCTAGTCTCCTATTCTGGGTACATTTATCTATAATATGTATGTAAATAAGAAGACAATTGCTCATGCCCTCTGCTCTTCTTATTATACTCAGAATGAAATTAGTGAAAAAGATATTCTCACCTACTTTGAAGCAGCACACAAAGAACATACAAATTCCAAATATCTTTTCGCCTGTCAAAAGACGAGATATACGAATGCAAATGTTCTTCACTGTCTGAATAAATTAAATAACAGCATCTCCATTATTGTAGGAAATAGTAATCCTGAAAATTCTCTGGCAGCCAGTGAATATCAGAACTATCTTCCTTCGATTGAAATTGCAGGAATGGCCAAGACCAAACAACTTCCTCATATTGAAAAATGTGACGAATTCATTGAAAATGTAGAAATTTTCTTGTCAGACGCTGAAGAATGTGAATAGAATATCGCATAAATTAGAAATTTTACTCACATCATATTTTTTCTAAAAATTAGAGTTATCCACATTTTCCACATGAGATATCCACACAGAGTGAATATCTCATGTGGAAAAAATGGATAACTCCTTCTTTTTTTTGAGGATATCTTCTTTTTTAGACTTATTTTCTGACTATTTCGGCATTTTTCAACAATACACTCAAAAATGAAGACCTGTTCACCAGAATGCCAGTAAACAGGTCCTCATATATTTGCTTATTTTAATGGTTCTTTTGCCGGTAATCCTGCTTTTCTAGGATATTTGCCCGGTGTCTGCTTTGTTTTTTTTATTTCAACAAGTGCACGACCCATGTCTGTTCAGGTACTTGGAACTTATCCACATTCTTTACTTTTCCACCTAACAATGAAATCGCATGTTTTGCCTGATGGATTTCTTCTTCAGAATCTCCACTTTTATAAGAAACAAAACTGCCATTTACAGCTACAAATGGAAGGCAATACTCACTCAATGTTGACAGATTCGCAACAGCTCTTGAAACGCAGAGATCAAACTGCTCTCTGTATTCCTTTTTCTTTGCAAAATCTTCTGCTCTTCCATGAATTGTACTGATATTTTCCAATCCTAATTCTTCAATTACTGCCTCTAAGAACTTAATTCGTTTATTCAGTGAATCAAGAAGTACAACCTTCAGATGCGGAAATGCAATCTTCAGAGGAATCCCCGGGAAACCAGCTCCTGTTCCGATATCAATCACGCTCTGCACCTTCTGCATCTCCTGTGTTCTTGCGATTGTCAGACTATCTGTAAAGTGCTTCAGATTCACCTCATCATACTCCGTGATCCCTGTCAGATTCATCACTTTATTCCACTCAACTAGCATTTCATAATACTTGTCGAACTGCTGCTTCTGCCGCTCATTTAATGTGATTCCGATTTTTTTCTAATTCTAGATCAAATTTACTCTGTGTGTTCTCTCCCACTCTATTCTCCAATCATTACTTCCCACGGAACAGTTTCAACAATCCGACAATACCGTTCCGTAGAATATTATTATAGCATTTTTAGATTCTCATGTATCACTTTAACTAACACTTTTATTTACTGCTTAAATATACAAGAAGCACGGACACATCTGCCGGTGAAACTCCTGAGATTCTGGATGCCTGGCCGATTGACGACGGACGGATCTGATTCAGTTTCTGCTTTGCCTCAAGACGAAGGCTCTGAATCTCATCATAATTAATATTTTCTGGAATTCTCTTGTTCTCAAGCTTCTTAAACTGCTCTACCTGACGCATCTGACGCTTGATATAACCGTCATATTTAATATTAATATCAACCTGTTCTTTCACATCATATGGCAGTTCTTCTCTGTGCTTATCGATCGGTGCGATCTTCTCATAAGACAACTCCGGTCTGCGTATCAGCTCTGCAAGTGTTGTTCCTGATGTCAGCGGTGTGCTTTCATATGATTCAAGCAATGCCTGTACAGCTTCTGTAGTACCTACATTTGTGTGCTCCACACGCTCGATCTCTTTCTCGATCATCTCTTCCTTTTTTCAACAGTTTCTGATATCTCTCCTCATCGATCAGGCCCACCTCGTAACCAATCTTTGTAAGACGTATATCTGCATTATCCTGACGAAGAAGCAGTCTGTACTCTGCGCGTGAAGTCATCATTCGATACGGCTCATGACTCTCTTTTGTGACCAGATCATCAATCAGAACTCCGATATACCCTTGAGATCTGTCGATCACGATACCTTCTTTTTTCCCTGCAGCTTTCTCGCTGCATTAATTCCTGCAATCAGTCCCTGGGCTGCCGCTTCTTCATATCCAGAGCTTCCGTTAAACTGTCCACCACTGAACAGACCTTCAATCTCTTTGAATTCCAATGTACTCTTCAACTGTCTTGCATCAATGCAGTCATACTCGATCGCATACGCATTTCGCACGATCTTCGCATGTTCCAGTCCCGGCACACTTCTGTACATTGCATACTGGACATCTTCAGGAAGAGAACTGGACATTCCTCCCACATACATTTCATTTGTATCAAGTCCTTCCGGCTCGATAAACACCTGATGACGGTTCTTGTCCGGGAATTTCACAACTTTGTCCTCAATAGACGGACAATACCTTGGTCCAGTACCCTCGATTGCACCGGAAAAAAGCGGAGAACGATCAAGATTTTCCCTGATTATCTCATGTGTCTTTTCATTCGTATAGGTCAGCCAGCAGGACGCCTGATCGATCTGAACACTCTCAGGATCTGTAGTAAACGAGAACGGTACAACCCTCTCATCTCCTTTCTGCTCCTGCATCTTGCTGAAATCAATCGTATTCTTATCAATACGCGCCGGTGTACCTGTTTTGAAGCGATACATCTTAATTCCGAGTGCTTTCAGGCTATCTGTCAGATAGTTGGCACTCTGAAGCCCGTTAGGGGCCCGTATGTGTACTTATTTCGCCGTAAATACAGCGTGCCTTTAAATATGTACCCGTACAGAGTACAACGGCCTTACAGCGGTAAATAGCGCCTGAGTACGTCTGTACTCCTGTGATCTTCCCATCCTCTGCCGGGATCTCTGTTACTTCCATCTGCCGGATATCCAGATTCTCCTGCTTCTGAAGCACCTGACGCATTGTTTTACTATAATTTGCCTTATCCGCCTGTGCACGCAGTGAATGCACGGCAGGACCTTTTGAACTGTTCAGCATCTTTGACTGGATAAATGTACGGTCAATGACCTTTCCCATTTCCCCGCCAAGTGCATCCAGTTCTCTTACAAGATGACCTTTGGAACTTCCACCGATATTGGGATTGCATGGCATCAGGGCGATGCTGTCCACACTGACCGTAAAGATCACTGTCTTAAATCCAAGTCTTCAGTCGCAAGTGCAGCCTCACAGCCCGCATGTCCTGCGCCTACAACGACAACATCATATTCATCTTTATTTTCCCATACAGAACTTGCTGAATATTTCATTTACTAAATCTTCTCCTATTGATTCTCCGGTAATATTTCCAAGTGATTCATAGGCATCCATCAGATCGATCGAATAGAAATCCTCCGGCATGCCGGCGTCAATGCTGAAAATGACTTTCTTCATACTCTCTCTCGCATTGACCAATGCATTTTTCTGTCTTGCATTTGTGATATAAACCTCTTCATTAAATGAGAGATCTCCCTTTAAGAACATTGCTTTCACGGTGTTCTCAAGTTCCTTGATTCCCTGCTCTTCCTTCGCAGAAATCGCAATCACAGGAATCTGCTTCTGAACACCCTTTTGTGAAATCCTTTCGCGGATCATCTCTTCTGTCACTACAGTATCCAGATCCGACTTATTAAGCAGAATCACTGTTCTTTTATCATAAATCAAATCAAAGATTTTTTCATCATTTTCGTCAAGATTTCTTGATGCATCTACAACATAAATAATAAGATCTGCCTCTTTTGCGTATTCTTTCGCCTTATCGACACCCATTTTTTCCACGATATCGTCTGTCTGACGGATTCCGGCAGTATCAATGATATTCAAAGTCAGTCCCTGCAGACGGATCTGCTCCTCTAAGACATCTCTTGTCGTTCCTTCAATATCTGTAACAATCGCACGGTCATGACCCGCCAGAATATTCAGAAGGGATGACTTTCCTGCATTCGGTTTTCCAAGAATTACTGTCTGGATCCCCTCTTTCATGATCCTTCCATCATCCGAGGAATCAATCAGTTCTTTCAGCTGATCGATCACCTCTTCTGCTGCCTCCTTTAGCACCTCACCATATCCATCGACACTGATATGCTCCGGATCATCCAGCGCAGTCTCAATAAACGCTGTATGATAAATAATCTTCTCACGGATCTCTTTGATCCTGTTCTTCACACTTCCCTTGAGCTGGCTGATCGAACTCTGCAATGCATACTCATTTTCTGATGTGATCACATCGATGACCGCTTCCGCCTGGGCCAGATCCATCCGCCCGTTTAAGAATGCCCTCTTCGTAAATTCTCCCGGCTCTGCCGGTCTTGCTCCCCGCCTTTAAGACCGTCTCCAAAACTCTGCTTACAACATAAGTTCCACCGTGGCAGTTGATCTCAACTGTGTCTTCTCCTGTAAATGTACGAGGTCCGCGCATCACCATCACAAGTACTTCGTCAACTGTCTCATCACCATCCATTACATGTCCATAATGAATCGTATGCGTTGGCACTTCTGTAATCGTTTCTTTCCCTTTATATACACGATCTGCTATCTCCAGCGCTTCACTTCCGCTGATTCTTACAATACCAATTCCCGAATTAGTCATACCTGTAGAAATCGCTGCAATCGTATCCTGATTCATGCCTTATTTCCTTTCTGTTTTCCTGCTCTGTACTCTGATTTCCCTATATTCTGATGATGTTGGGGGCAAACTCCCCCAACTATGATACCTACGGATTGTCTCGTGCAATGCACTCCCACAATCCCTGGTATCATCATATTTTACCATAGAAAAAAGGACGTTCCACACCTCACGAAAGTATCCGTGAAGCGTAAACGTCCTTTCGCTTCCGATTCATAAAAATGATTATCTCTTTAATGTTATAACAACTTTTCTGTAAGGCTCTTCTCCCTCACTGTGTGTCATCACATAAGGATCTGACTGCAGTGCTGAGTGGATGATTCTTCTCTCATAAGGATTCATCGGCTCAAGTGCTACCGGTCTTCTGTTTCTCTTTACCTTATGTGCAATGTTCTTTGCAAGGTGTCTCAGAGTCTCTTCTCTTCTTGCACGATAGTTCTCTGTGTCAAGCTTTACTCTTACATAACCTTCCTGATGCTTGTTCGCTACACGGTTCGCAAGATACTGCAGAGAATCCAGAGTCTGTCCTCTCTTACCAATCAGAATTCCCATATGCTCTCCACTCATATCTACGCAAAGTGCACCATCCTGATCAATCTCAGTCTTAAGCTCAACTTCCATGTCCATGGCTTTCATTGTATTCTTGAGGAAATCTTCTACTGCTTCGATTGTCTGAGGCTGAACTTCTACAAGTTTTGTCTCTTTCTTAACTTCCTCTTTTTACTTCTTTTTCTACAGCTTTTTCAAAAGCAGCCTTCTGAGGTTCATCCGCTTTTTTTCTGCAGCTGCTTTCTGAGGCTGAACTGTTTCAACCTTCTTTGGCTCTGCTTTCACAGGTTCTTCTACTACAGGCTCTTCTACCTTCTCCTCTTTCGGTTCCGGTTTTTTTCTTCTTGCTTCAATAACTGCCTGCTTCATTCCGATTCCCAGGAATCCTGCGCTTCCCTTCTCGATTACTTCGTACTCCAGTCTGTCGCTTGTTACACCAAGCTGGATTAATGCTTCTGTGATCGCATCATCAACTGTTTTCGCCGATACTCTGATACTACCGTTCATCCCGATTCCTCCATCTTCAAATCCTGACCCGTCTCCTGCTTTTTAAGAGAACGGTTAGGAGTTACGAATCTTCCTTTATCTTTTTTTCTTGCCCTTTTTTTTCTTTAGAACTGCTCTCATCTTCTGCCTTCGGCTGGTTTGTCTGCTGTCCGCTGTTATAACGGCTTACCAGATTTGCCTTAGAAGCAAGGCTTCCCGGCTTGGAATTCTGAGCCTTCTGCTTTGCTTTCTGGATCTTTTCTTCTTTCTCTGCTTCAGAAATTCCAGATTTTCCCTTTGTAACAGTACCCACATTACGAGTACTTGTTGTTGCCATCTTATTGATCTCTTTTGCAGAAGTTCCGTGTTTCTCACGTTTCTTCTGTGCTTTCTTCTGGTTCTCTTTGATCATCTCATCAAGAGACTTTGTGCTGAGATATTTGTTGATTGCAAGCTGCTGAATACATCTTACTGCTGCACTTGCTGCCCAGTAGAGACCAAGACCTGCCGGAAGTGTGAATCCCATAAATACTGAGATCAGCGGCATTGTGTATGTCATTGTCTTCATAGAGCTTGCCATCGGGTTATCTTTGTCATCTCCTGCCGGCTGTGGCTGAAGCTTAACACTGATAAACTGTGTCAGACCTGCAAGTACCGGAATAAGTACTGCAAGGATGATTCCTACAACGGATCCGTTGTGGAATGCAGTTGTCAACTGTGTCAGCGGCTGTTCTCCGATATTAATTCCAAGGAAACTGTTCAGATGAGTAACCTTATCCATTGTCTGCTGTGCAAGATCCGTGATACTCGGCATCTTTTCCATCAGCGTATCCCATGTGGAATCCTGAAATTTATAAAGTACATTTACAATTGTATCTACCTGAGAATAGTCATTTGTCTTTGCACTCATGAGAACCGGGCTTGCTTCTCCGATTTTCTCCATGATCTTCTGGAAGCCATTTGTATTCATGATTGCTTCTGTCACAGGCATATAAACATCTTTAACACCTTTTACATACGTCGGAATATCACGGATAACCGGATACAGCGCGAACAGAATCGGCATCTGAATCAACATCGGGAGGCATCCACCTGTCATGGAAGTTCCATACTTCTCATAAACAAGATTGATCTCTTCCTGCTGCTTCATCATTGAAGCCTGCTCTTTCTTTCCTTCGTATTTTTTCTGAATTTTCTTGATCTCCGGCTGCATAACAGCTGACATCTTAGAAAACTTCTGCTGTTTGATTGTAAGCGGAATCATCAATGTATAAATAATGATTGTGAAAATAATGATACAAACACCAATATTCTCAATACCAATCTTGCTAAGTACATTGAAGATACCATTCATTACCTGACCTAAAAGCCAGGCAATCTGTTTGATAATCGGCCAGTCTCCATAACCTGAAGCCAAAAGTCCGTATACTTCCATTACTTATCCTCCTTAAGGTACCGGATCATATCCACCTTTTGAAAATGGATTACAGCGCAGGATTCTCCATATCGCCAGAGCCCCTCCCTTGAGTGCTCCGTACTTCTCGATTGCTTCCAACCCATACTGTGAGCAGGTTGGATAATACTTACAAGTGCATCCGCCCTTCATTCCGGACAGATATTTCCTGTAAAAACGAATCATCCATAACAAGACATACTTCATCTGCGCCACTTCCTTATCATTGTCTTATCAGACATATATGTGATGAAGCTTTCCGAGATGGATCAGTGCACTTTCCACATCATGATAATTCTTATCCTTTGCACTTGTTCTCGCGATTACTACTATATCATACCCACATCGGAAATGTTCTTCTGATAATCTGTAACTTTCTCTGATCAATCGGGTAAGATGATGTCTTACCACACTGTTCCCTACCTTTTTACTGACTGATATACCGACTCGGTTCTTATTCAGTTCGTTCGGGATTATATACATTACAAGACATTTATTAGCGAAAGATTTTCCATTCCTGTAGACTGACTGAAAATCTTTATTCTTTTTTAAACTCAGAAAATTTCATCAATATCCTCTTCATTCCAGATAACAAAAATCCTGTTATCATTTAATATTAAATAGAAGAAAAGGCCACATATATGCGGCCTATGCTGATAACTGCTTTCTTCCTTTTGCTCTTCTAGCTGCCAGAACTTTTCTTCCGCCTGCTGTACTCATTCTTGCTCTGAATCCGTGAACTTTAGATCTTGATCTCTTCTTTGGCTGAAATGTCATCTTCATATTCTTACACCTCCCTTTATGCCTGATATACCTTTATAATAAAAGTATTCACAAAATTAACTTCGTTACTGCGCCTCAATATTAAAAGACACTGCTCTTAATTATAGAGGGAAAACCGCATAAAGTCAAGCATTTATCAACAATCTTTCACCTTAATTTCTGGCCTTTTTTTCATTTTAAAGAGTTTTTCACATTTTCTGTGAATAATTTCACAGTTCCTCGAACCCCTTATATATCAAGGAGTATAACTATTTTTTCACATAATTATACACAGTTATACAGAAGTTATCCACAAAGTTATCAACATATGTGGATAACTTCTGTATAACCTGTGGAAAAACCACTAAATATCGTGTTGATAAAATTTTTTTTATTCATAAAAAAACCATATTTATCAACGTTTTAAGATGTTGATAAAGTTATACACACTGTTTTTTCATTGATTCTACAGCTTTTTTGATGTAAAATGTAATGGAGAGACTCTACCATTTTTAGAGTTATCCACATTATTTTAGTACGAAGTTAATATAAAGTAGCTGTTTTTCACTTTTTTAACAAACAGTTGCTGAAAACATTGTATTTGGGTAGGGGAAAGTCTGCCCTAAAAGCCATAATCAGGAGTTGAATGTGGATAAGTCCTGAATTATTTGCGCTGGATTTTCAACCTTTCCATTATAATTTTTTAAAAAATTAGGAGTTACTATCGATGAACATTGTAGAAAAAAACTGGGATCAGGTACTAAACAAGATGAAGCTGGAATATTGCTCATCTAATATTTCTTATACTACATGGATTGCACCACTTACTGTTTATGAAGTCAAAGACAATACCGTATATATTCTCGTCAAACTGAAGGCGAGTCTTGAACATATTCAAGATAAATATCTGCTTCCTTTTAAGGTCTGCATCGCCGAAGTAACCGGTACAGAATATGAAGTGGAATTTGTAACCGACAGCCCGAAAGTGATTAAGGAAAAGAAAGAGTCTTCCGTCCAGAAGACCCGTGTAAATGCGATTTATGAAAAGGCAAACTTAAATCCAAAGTATACTTTCGACACATTTGTCGTTGGAAGCAACAACAATTTCGCCCACGCTGCTTCCCTCGCAGTTGCCGAATCTCCAGGAGAGATCTACAACCCTCTCTTCTTATATGGAGGTGTTGGACTTGGAAAGACCCATTTGATGCACTCCGTGGCACATTACATTTTTGGAACATGATCCCTCCAAAAAGTACTGTATGTCACAAGTGAAACTTTTACGAATGAACTGATCGATGCTCTTAAAGTAGGTAAGAACGGAAATGAACTGGCAATGACCACATTCCGCGAGAAATATCGTAATAATGATGTTCTTCTGATCGACGATATTCAGTTTATTATAGGAAAAGAAAGTACACAGGAAGAATTTTTCCATACATTTAACCACCTTCATGTGTCAGGAAAACAGATTATCATCTCCAGTGATAAGCCTCCGAAGGACATTGAGACACTGGAAGCCAGACTTCGCACACGTTTTGAGTGGGGTCTGATTGCTGACATCTCCTCTCCTGACTATGAGACAAGAATGGCAATTCTTCGTAAAAGAAAGAAGAACTCGACGGACTTGAGAAATATCATATTCCAGATGAGGTTATGCAGTACATTGCCAATAATATTAAATCCAATATCCGTGAGCTTGAGGGATCTTTGAATAAACTGATCGCTCTTTCTAATCTGGAGAATAAACCGATCGACATTCCTTTGGCTGCTGAGGCCTTGAAGGATATGATCTCACCGGATGATACCCGTGCAGTTTCACCAGAACTAATCATGGATGTGGTTTCTGAACACTTTAATGTACCGGTAGCTGAACTAAAAGGCATAAAAAACGAAACGCTGAGATTGTTCTTCCACGCCAGATTGTCATGTATCTGTGCAGAAATATGACCGATACACCACTAAAATCCATTGGTGCCCTGCTCGGTGGTAAAGATCATGCTTCCATTAGCCATGGTGTTAAAAGATTGAGAATGATCTGAAGACAGATGAAGCTTTAAACAACACTGTGAATATAATTAAGAAGAAAATCAATCCTGTATAAGGAAGATAACTCTATAAAATGTGAATAACTTGTCAGTTTTTCGCGTTAATTGTGGATAACTTTGTAGAAAACCTGTAGATTTCTATGTGAATAACGTTGGGATAACAAAAATGTGGATTTTTTGCCGAATTTTTTTTCCCCACAGTTTCAACACGTTATTTTTCTGTAATCTACATAGTTATCCAAACCGCAAACCCTTGATTTTAAAGGGCTGCAGGTACTTATCCACTTATCCACACCCCTAAGGCGGAGAAGGCGGAATCGATTTATATAAATATACATAAATTACGCGAGAAAAAAACGTTATCCACATACCAACCGTAACCTTAAAACCTGAAAGGAGTAATCATCAACATGAGAATCATATGCAAAAAATCGAATCTCGTAAAAGGAGTCAGTATTGTTTCCAAGGCAGTACCCTCTAAAACAACAATGCCTATTCTTGAATGTATTCTGATTGATGCAACAACAGATGTAATCAAATTGACTGCCAATGATATGGAACTTGGAATTGAAACTACAATTGATGGAATTATTGATTCCAGAGGTATTATTGCATTAAATGCAAAGATTTTTTTTCAGAAATTGTCCGTAAACTTCCAGACAATGATGTTGTTATTGAAACAGAATCTGACAATCAGGCAATTATTACTTGTGAAAAAGCGAAATTTAATATCGCAGCCCAGTCAGGAGATGATTTTTCTTATCTTCCGGCGATTGAGCGTGAAGATTTTATTACTATTTCCGAGTTTACTTTGAAAGAAGTTGTTCGCCAGACTATTTTTTCAATTGCTGACAATGATACGAACAAGATGATGACTGGAGAACTTTTTGAGATTGACAATGATGTTCTCAGAGTAGTTTCTCTTGATGGTCACAGAATTTCAATCCGGAAAATCGAACTGAAAGATGCTTATCAGCCGAGAAAAGTAATTGTTCCTGGAAAAACTCTTCAGGAAATCAGCAAGATTATTGGCGGTGAAGCGGATGCTGAAGTTGAGATTTCGTTTACAAAAAAATCATATTGTCTTTGAATTTGACAGAACATTGGTTGTTTCCAGACTGATTGAAGGTGAATATTTCCGAATTGATCAGATGCTGTCCAGTGATTATGAGACAAGAGTACATGTGAATAAAAAAGAACTGTTAGATTGTATTGATCGTGCAACTCTGCTTATCAAGGAGGGAGACAAAAAGCCGATTATCATTGACATCAAGAATGAATCAATGGAGTTGAAGATCAAATCACAGATTGGATCTATGGATGAACTGATTTTCTGCACAAAAGACGGAAAAGATCTGATGATCGGATTTAATCCAAAGTTTTTGATCGATGCACTTCGTGTGATTGAAGATGAAGAAGTAGACTTGTATTTTATGAATGCAAAAGCACCTTGCTTTATCAAAGACGAGAATCAGTCTTATATTTATCTGATTCTTCCAGTCAATTTTAATGCAGCTGTCTAAACTCAGAAAATAATAGATTATGCGGAGCAGACGCCCTGCTCTGCAATTTTTTGACTTTTTAGAAATCCAGAAAATTAAAAGTTTAAAAATGTTTAAAAAGTTTAAATAAAAAATAAAGATCAAAAACACTGATAAAAATTAATTAAGGAGTGATAAGAAATGGAAATAATCAAACTGCGCCCTCAGGATGAATTCATTAAACTCGGTCAGGCGCTCAAGGCAGCCGGGTTAGTTGAAAGTGGTGTTGAGGCTAAGGACGTAATTCAGAACGGGCTTGTTCTTGTAAACGGAGAAATTGATACGAGACGCGGAAGAAAGCTTTATCCGGGCGATACAGCTTCTTTTGACGGAAATGAAATAAAAATTGAAAAATAATTAAAAAACGTGTAGAATAACATGTGAGAGGTTTTTCTCGCTCGTGTTATAACGTGATGGCGGGGAAATTATGATAATCAAGTCTTTAAAGCTGAAAAATTACAGAAATTATGATTTATTAGATTTGACCTTTGATCCGAAAACAAATATTTTGTACGGTGACAATGCTCAAGGAAAGACAAACATACTGGAAGCATTGTATTTGTCTGGAACGACGAAATCTCACAGAGGAACGAAGGATCGGGATATGATACAGTTTGGGTATGATGAATCCCATCTGGAGACAGTAGTTGAGAAAAAAGGGAATCATTTTCCAGATCGATATGCACCTGAAGAAAAACAGTCCGAAGGGAATTGCAATCGATAAGGTACCGATTCGCCGTGCAAGTGAGTTATTCGGTATTGTCCATTTTGTTTTCTTTTCTCCAGAGGATCTTAATATTATCAAAGAGGGTCCGGCAGGAAGAAGAAGATTTATTGATCTTGAGCTTTCCCAGCTTGATAAGATCTATCTGAACAATCTTTCGAACTATAACCGTATTATTAACCAGCGTAATTCACTTTTGAAGGATATCTATGGCTCGAACCAGCAGCATTTGCTGGAGACACTGGATATCTGGGATATGCAGCTGGCTGCTTATGGAACAAAAGGTTTTGGACAGAAGAAAAGAATTTGTACGACAGGTGAATGAGATTATTTCAGAGATTCATTTCCGTCTGACAGGCGGGAAAGAACGGCTGTCATTGACTTATGAATCAAGTATTGGTGAGATGTCGATGGAGCAGGCTCTGAAGAAGAAAAACAGGGAGAGGGATCTGCGGATGAAAAGTACGTCTGTAGGTCCTCATAGAGATGACCTGTGTTTCCTGTCAGGAGATTTGGATATTAGAAAATTTGGTTCTCAGGGACAGCAAAGAACAGCTGCGCTGTCCCTGAAATTAGCTGAGATTGAACTGGTGAAGCGGATCATTGGGGATACGCCGATCCTGTTATTAGACGATGTTTTGTCTGAATTAGATAAAAAAACAGGCAAAACTATTTACTGGATAGTATTCATGATATACAGACGGTGATTACTTGTACGGGACTGGATGAGTTTGTAAATCATAGATTTTCTATCAACAAGATATTCCATGTGAAAAGTGGACATGTAGCAAAAGAAAACTAGGAGGTTTAAGAATGGGTGCATCAGGTACAGAATTTGACGCTGAATACGGAGCGGATCAGATTCAGATTTTGGAAGGATTGGAAGCCGTAAGAAAAAGACCGGGTATGTACATTGGCAGCACTTCCGTCAGAGGACTTCATCATCTGGTTTATGAGATTGTAGATAATGCGGTGGATGAGGCTCTGGCCGGATACTGTGATAAAATTCAGGTAGACATTAACAAAGACAATTCGATAACGGTCACAGATAATGGGCGTGGAATTCCTGTAGGAATCAACCATAAGGCGGGACTTCCTGCAGTGGAAGTTGTATTTACAATCCTGCATGCCGGTGGTAAATTCGGCGGTGGAGGCTACAAGGTATCCGGAGGATTGCACGGAGTAGGTGCATCTGTTGTTAATGCTCTTTCTGAGTGGCTGGAAGTAGAGATTGCCAATGAAGGCAAGATTTATAAACAGCGTTATGAGCGTGGTAAAGTATGCTATAAACTCAGAGTTGACAGAGATTGTGAGCCGGAGATGAGAGGAACAAAGGTTACTTTCCTTCCGGATAAGGAAATCTTTGAGGAAACAGTATTTGATTATAATACACTGAAACAGCGTTTCCGTGAGATGGCATTCCTGACAAAGGGATTGAAGATTCACTTAAGAGATCTTCGTGAGGAAGAGATCCATGAGCATATATTCCACTATGAAGGTGGTATTAAAGAATTTGCAACATATCTGAACAAGAGTAAAACTGCGCTCTATGAGCAGATTATTTACTGTGAAGGTATGAAAGATAATGTTGCAGTTGAGGTTGCTATGCAGCATAATGACTCCTACAATGAGACTACTTACGGTTTTGTAAACAATATTACAACGCCGGAAGGTGGTACTCATATTGCGGGATTCAGAAGTGCATTGACCAAGGTATTCAATGATTATGGCAAGAAAAATAAGCTGCTGAAAGAGAATGAGCAGCTTTCAGGAGAGGATATCCGTGAGGGACTGACTGCCATTGTCAGTGTGAAGATTGAGGATCCCCAGTTTGAAGGACAGACAAAGCAGAAGCTTGGAAACAGTGAAGCACGTGGAGCTGTTGATAATATCGTCAGAACACAGCTGGAGATCTTCTGGAGCAGAATCCAAGTGTTGCAAAGATGATCATCGAAAAGTCTGTTATGGCACAGCGTGCCCGTGAAGCAGCCAGAAAAGCAAGAGATCTTACAAGAAGAAAGTCAGCTCTTGAGGGAATGTCCCTTCCGGGAAAACTGGCAGACTGTTCGGATAAAAATCCGGAAAACTGTGAGATTTATATCGTCGAGGGAGATTCCGCCGGCGGTTCTGCAAAGACAGCCAGAGACCGTGCAACTCAGGCAATCCTGCCACTTCGTGGTAAGATTCTGAACGTAGAGAAAGCACGTCTTGATAAGATTTATGGAAATGCAGAGATCAAAGCTATGATCACAGCTTTCGGAACAGGAATCCACGAAGATTTTGATATCTCCAAGCTGAGATATCATAAGATCATTATCATGACCGATGCCGATGTCGATGGAGCGCACATTAGTACACTTCTTTTGACATTCCTGTATCGTTTCATGCCGGAGCTGATTAAGCAGGGACATGTTTATCTGGCACAGCCACCTCTTTATAAGCTGGAGAAGAATAAAAAGGAATGGTATGCCTACAGCGATGAAGAGCTGAATCAGATTCTTTCAGAGGTGGGAAGAGACAGCAACAATAAGATCCAGCGTTACAAAGGTCTGGGAGAAATGGATGCCGAACAGCTTTGGGAGACAACCATGGATCCGGAACACCTTCTGCACGATGGATGATGAATCCTCGATGGACTTTGACCCTTATGGGAGACAAATGTAGAACCAAGAAGAGAATTCATGGAAAACGCAAAGTATGTACAAAAACTTGGATATATAGTATTTAACGACACAACAGGTGATGGGACTTGAAAGCATGACAATTATCTGGTAGAACCAACCCAGCGAAAAAATGATTTATTGAAGAAAATGCAAGATTTGTGGAGCGTAAGAACGCGAAAAAAATCTGGATATATTAAAATTGAGCTGGTGCAGATAACACCAAAAAAACAAGGAGAAAAAGGAACAATGGAAGATAATATTTTTGATAAAATTCATGAAGTCGATCTGAAAGAAACCATGGAGAAATCCTATATCGACTATGCCATGAGCGTTATTGCATCCCGTGCGCTTCCGGATGTCAGGGATGGATTGAAGCCGGTACAGCGGCGTGTTCTGTATTCCATGATCGAATTAAATAATGGCCCGGATAAACCACACCGTAAATGTGCCCGTATCGTCGGTGATACCATGGGTAAATATCATCCGCACGGAGACAGTTCAATTTACGGAGCTTTCGTTAATCTTGCACAGGAGTGGTCCACCCGTTATCCACTTGTAGATGGTCATGGAAACTTTGGTTCAGTGGACGGTGACGGTGCGGCTGCAATGCGATATACAGAGGCACGTCTCAGCAAGATATCCATGGAGATGACTGCTGACATCAATAAAAATACCGTAGATTTTGCACCGAACTTTGACGAGACAGAGAAAAAGAACCGACAGTTCTTCCGGCCAGATTCCCGAATCTTCTGGTAAACGGAACAACCGGTATTGCTGTTGGTATGGCAACAAACATTCCGCCGCATAACCTGCGTGAAATCATTTGGCGCGGTCGTGAAGATCATTGACGACCAGATCGATGAAAACGGAGAGACAAGTATTGATGATATTTTAAAATCGTCAAAGGGACCGGATTTCCCTACAGGTGCGGAGATTCTCGGAACAAGAGGAATTGAAGAAGCATACCGAACAGGACGCGGTAAGATCCAGAGTGCGTGCGATTACCAATATTGAACCGATGGCAAACGGAAAGAACAGGATTATCGTAACGGAGCTGCCATACATGGTAAATAAAGCCCGACTGATCGAAAAGATCGCTGAACTTGTACGTGATAAAAAAGGTAGATGGAATCACTGATTTAAACGACCAGTCCAGCCGTGAAGGAATGCGCATCTGTATCGAATTGAGAAGAGATGTCAATCCGAATGTAATTTTAAACCAGCTTTATAAACATACACAGCTGCAGGATACCTTCGGTGTGATCATGCTGGCTTTAGTTCAACAATGAGCCAAAAGTCATGAATATCCTGGATATGCTGAAGTATTACCTGAAGCATCAGGAAGATGTTGTGACAAGAAGAACACAGTATGAGCTGAACAGAGCAGAAGAGCGTGCTCATATTTTACAGGGATTACTGATTGCACTGGATAACATTGATGAGGTAATCCGGATTATCCGCGGATCTAAGAATGTTCAGACTGCGAAGGAAGAGTTGATGGCCAGATTTGACCTGACAGAAGTACAGGCTCAGGCGATCGTAGATATGCGTCTGCGTGCTCTGACAGGTCTGGAGCGTGAGAAGCTGGAAGCAGAGTACGAAGAACTGATGAAGAAGATCGGGGAATTAAAAGCGATTCTTGCGGACAGAAAACTGCTTCTTGGTGTGATCAAAAAGGAGATTCTTGTCATTTCCGAAAAATATGGAGATGAGAGAAGAACATCCATCGGATTTGATGAGTTTGATATTTCCATGGAAGATCTGATCCCAAGAGAAAATGTGGTGATCACCATGACAAAAAATGGGATACATTAAGAGAATGTCCATGGATACATTCAAGAGTCAGAACCGAGGCGGAAAAAGGAATCAAAGGAATGCAGATCCTGGATGATGACTATATCAAGGAACTGTTTATTACGACAACACATCACTATATCATGTTCTTTACAAATACAGGACGTGTGTACCGTCTGAAAGGCTATGAGATTCCGGAAGCAAGCAGAACTGCGCGCGGTACTGCAATCATCAATCTGCTGCAGTTGATGCCGGATGAGAAGATCACAGCAATGATTCCAATCCGGGAGTACGAGGATGGACAGTATCTGTTGATGGCAACAGAAAAAGGTCTTGTGAAAAAAGACTCCGATTAAAGATTATGCAAATGTCAGAAAGACCGGACTGGCTGCGATCGTTCTCAGAGAAGATGATAAACTGATCGAAGTGAAGATTACAGATGATGAACAGGATGTGATCCTGGTTACAAAATACGGTATGTGTATCCGGTTTAGTGAGAAGGATGTGCGTCCGACAGGCCGTGTTTCTATGGGAGTGCGTGGCATGAACCATGGAGATCATGATGAAGTAATCGGAATGCAGATCAGCGATCAAGGAAAATATCTGCTCATTGCATCTGAAAAGGTATGGGCAAACTGACAGATATGGATGAATTTACAAGACAGAACCGTGGAGGAAAAGGTGTAAAAAATGCTATAAGATCACGGAAAAACAGGCGATGTGGTTGGTATGAAGGCGGTCGATGAAGACGAGCATGAGATCATGAATCATCTGATCCGTATGAAGTGTTCCGAGCATTTCCTGTATACGGACGAATCACATCCGGTGTTTTGTAAAAACTGATCAATCTGCCTGAGAATGAAAATAAAGAATATGAAAAATATAGATAAAAACAGTAAAAAAAATAAAGAAAAGCATCTGCAAAATAAAGATCGATGGAGAAGAAATCGAAATTTCTGAGGATGAGGAAAATGAAGTACAGGGAACACCAAAGGTCGAAAAAGAATCAGAGAATGGATGGTATCGGATTGTAACATTTCTCATTCACGGCAAGACAGTCAGAAAAAGCATCAGCACGATATGTTGGTGGTTCAGGAAAAACTACCGACATGTACAGAAGCCGGATATAAAGCCTGCTATCAGTGTCAGTCCTGCAAAAAAGCTGTATCTCGACAAGGCGGGAACAGAGGAGACAACGGTAGAAGAGATTACGCTCTCCGACGGGACATCAGCATCAGGATTAACCGAACCAGTACGTAAATTGA
>VOFI01002268.1_pt1 | contig 48632 bp, 59 predicted proteins | sample 5384131 | NCBI WGS metagenome assembly VOFI01 (sample SAMN12384728, study PRJNA508395) | human gut metagenome | isolation source: healthy gut H | host: Homo sapiens
ACAACAGGAACTGGATTTTGAACGGAAGCACGAAGAAGATTTGCAGCGGATTCGAGAGTTTCGTTTGATTGATGATGATTTTATGGCTGCGGTGTTTGAAGACCACGACTGCGCAGAGTTCTTGCTCGAATCATTCTGAAGCGAGACGATTTGATTGTGCGAGAGGTTCATGGACAATACAGCATTAAAAATTTGCAGGGACGTTCGGTTCGGCTGGACATTCTGGCGGTAGACCGAAACAACCGTGCATACAATATTGAAGTCCAGCGCAGTGACCGGGGCGCCAGTGAAAAACGTGCTCGCTACAATAGCAGCTTGCTTGATGCAAATCTGACAGATTCCGGTGAGGAATACGATGCGTTGAATGAAACTTATGTCATCTTTATCACAGAAAACGATATTTTGAGGGCGGGGCTTCCGATTTATCATATTGACCGAACTGTTCAGGAAACCGGAATGATCTTTAATGATCAGGCTCATATCATCTATGTCAACTCGCAGATCAAGGATGAAACGGCGCTTGGTAAATTGATGCATGACTTTTTCTGTACCGATTCCAGCAAAATGTACTATCCCATTTTGGCCAATCGAGTATGGTACTTCAAAGAAAACGAGAAGGGAGTGGCAACTATGTGCAGAGCTATGGAAAAAATGCGGGACGAAACCGCTGCTGAGCAGAACATCAAAACTCTTTTGGTGTCTGTAAAGAACCTGATGAAAAACATGAATCTCAGCCCAGAACAGGCTATGGATGCCATGGGGATTTCTGAGGATGACCGTAAGATGTTACTGCAACGAATTTGATGCTCTTTTGATTGAACTTTATCCCTAAAAATTCAAAAAGCCGACTAGGATTTTCCCAGTCGGCTTTTTGTACTTTATATCGTGTTCTTCTGCAAAAGATAGCTGCAAAGCAGCGCAAGGAAAATACAGTTTTCCTTGGGATGGAATCGGGCTGGCGCACAAACGCCAGCTTCGATTTCATCGAGCCGTCTGCAAGACCGCAATTTCACCGGAACGGTGTATAATTGCGCCCTTTATTCTAAAGGGTTTTGGACGTTGCTACGTTCGTGAACGTCATGCACCATCTTTGCAAGAGCCAGCACGACTTCCGGCTGACGGAACGAGATTTTCAAAAGCTCCATCACCTGATTGTCGGTCAATTCTCCCGGACAGACCAGAAAGCTTTCCAGCATTCCGGCACGGGTGCAAAGACGATGCACACGCTCTCTCCGGTTCAGCTCTGACATCTGGCGTTCAAGGATTTTCTCCCGGTGCTGACAAGAGCGCAGCTTTTGTTCGGCTTTGGATTTTTCGCTGCGGAGGTAGGATAGGCTGTTTTTGGTTGGGTCAATGGCATCACGCTCCTCTAATGATTTAAAAAGGAGCAGCGCATCTATGAGCTTTGGAATCTCACAGATACGCTGGTTCTTGAGCTATATAAAAAGATTTATACGATTAGCGAATAGCATCCCATTTCTTAGTAAAACGGTTGTACCTTAGATGGTTGCGCAATACATCTTCAGCATCCTTATTGCCTTTTTCCGCTGCAAGAGAGAACCACTGTCCAGCTTTATTATAGTCAATTGGCACAGTGTAGTAGACGTAGCCTGCTTGATACATTGCATAGACACTACCCTGATTTGCAGCTTTTTCGTACCAGTAAATTGCAGCTTTGACATCCTTAACAATATAGGCACCTTCATAGTATTTATCTGCAAGGAGTTCTTCTGCATAGATATAGTTTTGTTCAGCCGCCTTTTTAGCCAACGCTCACAACCAATATACGGATTAGCACCGCCAATAAAGCAAGCATCCCCCATCTCTTTATCAATATAGATTCTGGCAAGTTCATATTGCGCTGCGGCAACTCCTGCACGTGCACCATACTCGTAGTATCGTGCGGCTGCGACGATGTTAGGCTTTTCAAGACCGGCACCAGTTTTACAGCAATAGCCACAGTATATTGTCGCATTCAAATCGCCTTCCCAAACAGCTGCACGGAAAAGTTGAAATGCCTTTTTTCGTCTTTTGAATGTTTTTTCCAATCAGGTATTCATAACCCAGCTTACGCATGGCAACAGCGTCACCTGAATTGGCTTTTTGAGTTAAGGTATTGATGTCTTCCATACTTTTTCTCCTTAATCATACATGCTAGAAGTATTGTTGTTATTTAGCCATGCTTCAAGACCAGAAATCAGAATTTCATTGATGGACTCAATATAATTCTTGATTTTAGGATTCTGAGCTTGTTTTAAAGTAATCAGTCGATTTTGGTATTTCTGATTCTGTTCGATTGTATCAACCGCCTGAGTGCATTGGGAGTCTTTCGTAGGCAGATACAACGCATAAATAGCGAAGGAAACTTGTGTCATGGTAAGCTGTTCACCAGTAACAACAAACGAAAGCCACGGATATTTAGCGCTGTCGGTTGCTTCAATATAGACGGAAGGCTCGTACTCTACTTCATTTGAGAGTACTGCACCGCAGTTTTTAATTTTGGTTGTATACAGATCACCAAAATTTTCATGGAGATACTTATCAAGGTAAACTTGCATAGCATCTGTACTCCAGCGAATATTTTTTGAGGAATTTTCTTGTTCCATTCAGCAACAACCATAGGAAGATCGAGTGTTTTGTCCTCGCTAGTTAAAAGGTTCATATAGGAGTTTATTTCCGAAACTGTCCAAGAAATAAATCGATAATCATATGCAATTTCATTATCACTTGTCTGAATGCTAAATTCCTCTATGCTGTTGGCCGCATTACTAATGTCATTTTGATTAAGATTTTTCAAAAAGTTTAACCGACGATCAATTTGCTCAGTACGAGGAATATTGTTTTTGACTAAAAATTCAAGAACCTTTCTCTCCTGAGAATACATTTTGAGGTAAGCAAAAACTTTCTGAAGTATGAAAAGCTGATCTTCCCAGCTAGATGTACAAATCAGAGGATAATATTCAAGAACTCATCGAGATTGGTATCAACTTCCTGCGGGCTACCAGATTTCGAAGATTTAATAGATTGAGCAATCAAAAGATCGATTGGCAGGATTTGCTCTGTTGATGCAGAAATAAGAGGATTATCTTTTCCGACTTTTTCTTTAGCTGTTGAAAGCCGTAAATAATTCATAATAACCGTACAATATGTATCCAAAAGAAGAGCGGTAGCTTCGTCTGTTTCCTCCATAGAGAGACAGAGAATCATTTTTTTCATACCTGCATAAGGAGCAACCTCTTGATCGGCAAAAAGTAAATTGGAAACAGCAGCAACATAGTCTTCCGATTTCAAAATATCTTTCAAAGCTGCAAGCCTTGACAACGGACTGTTGCTTCCAACCATCGCGAGATAATTATCAGAATCATTTTTGGCAGCTTCTAATCCTTCCGCAATGCTGTCGAAATCTGTCAAAAAACTGCAATCGGCATTGTCAACAGGGAAGAAAGCATCATAATGACGATCCAAGCCTCGAATGCTAGGGACAATATCGGCGAAGCGCTGTAAATTGTGAATTGACTGCATAACAAATCGAATGGAAATACAACACTTTTGATGCAGTTTAACTAGAGCTTCGCAGCATAGATTAACAACATCAGCTGCCTCCTGCTTATAGCTATCGCTGTTCTTCAGTTCATCGCTCAAACTATCCACAGCAGAAAAATCAAATTTTCCGGTATCCTCAAAAGAATCCATCAGAACATCAAAGGCATCATGAATGATAGTATTCTTTTTAGCCGCAAAATAGTTGCTTCTTTCATGCGTGAGCCAGTCTTGATAGAGTTTTTCATTTGCTTCAGCGTTTTGAGCATCGCGCTCCATCATTATCTTAATGAATTTTTCGGTTTCATTTTGATTCATTGTTTCTGTGATAGTTTCCTTTGCGATATCGGCGGCTGCCGAAAAAAGAGATCCGAGTAAGCCCATAAATAATTCCTCCCATTTTAAATTTGATCTAACTGACGGTAGACTTTTTCCAAATCCTGCATAGCTGAAATGACTTCACCTTTTAAGCCGGTTGCTTCCTGTAAGTGGTCATCCAGCTTGTTTACTCCTTTCTCTAATGATTTTCCAACACCTAATGTGTCTAACAGCTTCTTGGTTTGGTCGAGTTTCTTCTTCGCCTTTTGACTATCTGTGATTTCATCGTCAACATTTTGCCGGATTTGTTCAAGGCTCTGTAGATTCTGATTTGCATCCTTCGAAACGTCATAAGCTTTGTTCTCAACATCACGCAGAGAATCGTTAATGCTTTCCATAAGGGTAGCTTGAACAGCTGAATCTAAATTTGAAGAATCCAACGCAAGCCCGGCATCCATAAGACTCTTTTTTTTTTGTTGCTTTAACTCGTCCAGCTTTTGTTTTTTATCTTCAATAGTTTTCTTTACCTCAGTGATTTTCGTTCTGGAATGCTCAATACTAAAATTTTCAGCCATAATAATACCTCATTCTAATTGGCCATTCGAATCAAGAAAACAACGTTATTTTTGATTTTTTGTTGGAGAGATTCTCCTATACTGCGAATCAATTCATCCAACATCGCTTTTCTTTCGGCTGAAATGAAAAGTTCATTTATCGCCTGACAGTCTCTTCGGTATTGTGAACGAAGTATTACAATCGAGGTGTAAATATTTTCCATGTGCCAATAGAAATCTGTGATTTGAGTGGATGTATGTACGGATGAGTCATATTCGGAGAGTGCACAAAGAGCTTCAACCTCCTTTTTCTTTAGTGATTTAACATTTTCTTTTAGAGTTTCTAGCTTTAGATTTTCTTCTTTTTGCGCCAACTGAAAAAATGCTGGCTTGTGAAGCATAATATCATATAGTTCGTCGTCATTGGGCGTTTCAGAACCATGACCTTTTTGCTCTTGAATTCTGAGTTCAAATGGTCGCTGAAGTCCTTCATAAGACATTAGGGCCTCACCCGGACGATAAACTGCAACATGTTCTAGTTGAATGCCACTAGCAGACATTGTGCTGCCAATCAGTTGTCGATCATCTATAGAGGTAAGTCTATGAATCAGCTTGATATTAGTATTTTTAATAACTTCAGGTGCCATAGCAGTAGGAAGCTGGTCTGCGATGATAATACCTTCGCGTAAAGCACGAACCTCTGCTAACATTTTAACGATATATGCTGTAGCGGCAATTTTAGGATTTGAATCTTGACCAGATGCTACTTGTGCTTCAGGAGCGATAAGGTTATGGGCTTCTTCGATAAAAATGATATGCCGGACAACCTTTTCTTCATCTGCACGAGGAGAGGCTTTCAAAGTTTCTCGAATGAGGGTACATAATAACAACGTAACAAAGTTGGCAGGACCTTCTCCTAACGATTCGAGTTCTACAATGACAGGGTGCTTTAGCCATTCCTCTGGAGAGAATGTAGAGTGTTTTACATCAAAAATGTCCTTCATTTCCCGACGTAGGAGACTGCCAATACGCATTTCCAGAACAGATTGAATATTACCTTGAATTTCGCTGTCATAAGTTGTTTGGCTAAGTTCTTTTTGAAAGCGATCATATAATTCCGACATGGTCGGATATTCTTTTTCCCCGGTGTTAATATCATTGGTATTCCAACCATGTGCTCGATAAATACCTTCGATAGCTTTATCCAATATAAAAGGAGCTGGTGGAGCAATCGGAAAAGCACCCTCAAAAACCTGACACAGTTTAGAGATATGTTCTGAAAGTGTGAGTCCTTTCGGGAATTCGAAGGGATTCAACCTCATAGGAAATTTTGTACTAGCTGAAGGAGAAAGAATAATTAACTCTGGAATATCATACCTAGAAAGTTCTCGATATTCACGCTTGGCGGGTTCCAAAACCAAAAAAGGAATAGGATCACTTTCTTCTTTAAAAGTGACCGACAAATTATCGGTATCATCCTTGATTAGTTTTTTATGATGCCATAGGCTATTAGCGAGATGCAGCATGGTGTTAGTTTTACCAGAGCCGGGAACACCACATATGAAAGCGTGTTTTTGAAGGATGATGCATCGATAAAAGCGCTCAACCCATTGTTGGTTTGTCCAAGGTAAATGCCAGTTTGCTCCAACTTCGGAGCAGTTTCCTTCTTTATTTCGATATTCTCGCCATCAAATAGTATTGGAAGCCGAAAGAAAGAAGAAAGTTCATCAAGTGTATAAGCGGTTGGCCAGAATGCTAAAGAGGGTGGTAGAAGATTGCAGTAAGGCTGATTTACTTCCTGCAATTCCAACGGTGTGGCCGTACTGGGAATTTCCTGAATTTCACAAGTTCCTTCTTTGATAGCTTCTCCGCAGACAGCATCCATCAAAAAATGCGCACTACTTTTTTGGTTTGCGTAAAGTAAAATGTTGGCAAAAAAACAAGGCGATTTGGCAACATCTGATAAAAACTCTTCGTATATCCGTAGGGTTTCTTCGGCTGAGACATCTCGCGGACGATTTTTGTTATCGGCGAGGGTGATTTGCCCACTACGGCCCAATGCTTTCTCACGTAGAATTGCGATAGGCTTTTGTAAGGCCTGCTGTGCAGTTTTATAGGTGTCACTTCCATAGATTGAAATATGATAAACCATATCCTCATTAAGAGCCTCTGCGGTTTTTTTCCATTTCATAAAGACGTGACTTGGGATTGGATTTCCAGCCTTCGACTGTAAATAGCGTATCTCCTGTGGAAAGACGTGTTTGTTCTTGTTTTTTGACTAGAAGAATATTTGTAAATGATTTCCGCAAGCAAACAGGAACATCTTCAATAGGAGCAATCTTATAGTAGTCAGCTAAAGGACTTGCTTGCATAAGCGCATCTATTGATTCAAAGTTTACAGTCTGATCGGAAGAAAATGCCAAGAAAATTTGCAGACGACGCCCTTTTGGACGTTCATGAGTATAGCTAAGGAAAAAATGTAGGGTTGTATGGATTAGAACAGTATTCCTTTGCCATTGACGTAAAAAACGATTATGTCGCTCAAGAATACCATCTATACCTTGTTCACCAAGAGATTGATATTTAACTAGCTCTAAATCGGGAATGTACGGAATCTCATAGAAATGCCACATCATGGGGTACGCCCTCCGTGCAATCGAAGCAATTAGTCTTCATAACTAAGACATCCTTGGCGCTCTCTCGGATAGTAGTAAGTATCATAATGCGCACAGTACTGGCGGCCATTACTATCACGGTCATAAGGGTTCCAATAGATACATCCGTCAGAACAGTTGTGTCCGCAAAAGGCACCCGCAGGAATTTTCACAGAGGTTATATTGTTTTTGTCCATAATGTTTTTCTCCTTTTTATTGTATTAAAGTGTCAGATTCAATTCTTCGGGCGTAATAGAAAGTCCGGATAATTGATCATAAACTGCGAGATAAGGGAAAACTCCAGTATGAGGAATAACAATCGGAAAATACAACTTTTTCACATAAGCATTCATAATTGATCGAATATAGACAATATCCGCAGATGACAAGCATTGACATCCGTGCCCCTCTTTATGGGTGTGAAATATTCCTTTAAAAATAATTCCTTGAGCGTCCCAGTCCGATATTGTTTGATTCAAAAGCAATTCATTGGGAACATACTGGCAAGATTTCCTAAAAGATATTTTTCCTGAATCAACAAAAATGGTATTAATTGTGTTTTTTGATTGCCCAAGCAAGCCACCCATTTCAGGTGGAGCGGATGGAAGGTTGTAGAGCAAGTTGTACAAAGATTCGGTAATTAACACGACAAGACATCCTATAATTACAGTAGTGGAACTTAATATTATAGCTGAAAATAGCATACTCACTTTTGGGTTAGCGGTTGCTTCGAAGTGTTCTTTGAATTTAAAAGGTGTACTTTTTAAAACGATGATATATTTTGGTTGAAACTTCCAATTTCTCTTGAATTAAAGCGTGATTTGTGGCATAATGCCTTTTAAAGTGTGAGCTTTGCAAAATTTTGAAAAGTAGACCTTTCAAAATTTTGCAAGGAGTTTGCTTAGGTGGACTTTTCAAATTGGATAGATTTCCCATAGAACGTACCTACGGGTAAATCGCAGGTTTCCGCAGCTTCTTTAAGGGTCAATTTCTTATCTCTCCATGCTTTATGCACCTCATAGAAGTTGTCTGGAAGCGGCCGGGGCGGTCGGCCAAACTTCACACCGCGAGCCTTCGCCGCCGCAATGCCCTCCGCCTGCCGCGCCCGGATGTTGATTCGCTCGTTCTCCGCCACAAAGGAGAGCACCTGCAGCACGATGTCACTCAGGAAAGTGCCCATCAGGTCTTTGCCGCGCCGGGTATCCAGCAGGGGCATATCCAGCACCACGATGTCAGCGCCTTTTGTTTGTGTGAGCAGCCGCCACTGTTCTAAAATTTCAGCGTAGTTTCGTCCAAGACGGTCAATGCTCTTAATGTAGAGCAGATCGTCTTTTTTCAATTCCGCACCAACCGCTTATATTGCGGACGGTTGAAGTCCTTGCCAGACTGCTTGTCCATAAAAATGTTTTTCTCCGGGATTTTCAGTTCCCGCAGTGCGATCAACTGCCGGTCCTCGTTCTGGTCACGGGTGCTGACCCGGATATAGCCATATAAATTCCCCAATAAATTCGCCCCTTTCTGCTAAAAGTGATTTTCATCGTTCTATATAAAACGGGCAAAGCATCCCTCCTGACGCTTTGCCCGTTGCTCTTTATTCTACCATAGTAGATCGGTTATCGCTTTCAGGATGCCCGCACAGGCTGGATAGCCAGCGCAGCGCCCCTAACCTGATACGTCACCCCACCGGCTTCGCCCCTTGCATTTCTCTGGCACACCTTCGGGTGCTGCGATGCAAGGGCATCAAGCTGCTTCTGTAAGGCAGGATTCAGCGTAAACACGCTGTTCGTTCCGTCCTCACTGGCGTAGATCATGGTCTCCAGCTTAAACATCGTCAATCAGTTCTTCCCCACGGATTCGTCAAAGATGGTCGGTCCCTAGTCCTCGTCCTCCTCGATGTCCTGCATCAGGAGCAGCATGTTGGTGTAGCACTCCATCTCAGCACGGACAAAGTAGAACATCTGGTCGTACCAGTCTGCCAGCGTTTCACACTCCAACTTCCGGCAGAAGTCATACACCAGCTTGTTCTGGTCTGGGTCAACCGTCAGCCCGGCAATCTCGTACAGCCGCTTGCGGGTCAGTTCCAGATCGGCGCAGCCATAGGTGAAGAGCAGCTTCTTTTCTTCAAACGTCAGTTTCATAGGCTTGTACCTCCGTATTAAAAAAGGGCCTGCCCTGTGCAGACCCGATGTAACAAAAAAGACCGCCGTGCGTTGTGCAGGGCGGTCAGAGATGCAATATTGTATCAGACAAAAATCAGCTCAGACTTGATGATTTCCTCGGCGCGGTTTCGGATGCTGTTCATCCGGCGCACCCATTCCAGTTGATCGGCGGCTTTCAGGTCTTCGGTCACGCCCTCGGCTTTCATCATCTGCCGGACAGTCAACGCAAGCTGTTCCTCGGCCTGCTTGTCCAGCTTGGCAAGATAGCCGCCTAACTCACCGGACAGGAGCAGTTGGTTATACCGGACAGGGTGCTGCTCCTTCAGATACGTCTTATGTAAGCGGCCCCACCGCCCGGTGGGGTACTCTGCCGAGGCTGCTGCGGTCAGGTTCGGCAGATAATGGTCGTTGACAAGGGTGTAGTCCAGACCGTTGGCGTTGTCATGGATGGATTTTTTCATGGTAGTCATGCGGATTCTCCTTTCATTTCTTCAGACGGTTCAAATTGAATGGGAACTGTATCAGCAGGCACCTGTTGAGCCAGCTTTTTATTTTGGGCATACTTGCGGCATTGTTCACGGCCTTTCTGCAAGAGGGCTTCATACTCTGCTGCCGCCTGTGGATCAGTTTTAGCAGCTTCACGCAGAGCAGCACGTTTCTTTTTGCGGTTTTCCCCGGCAGTTTTCTGATATTTCTTACGCTTGGCAAGTCGCTGTTCTGTAAGATTTTTCTTGTCGCCGCGACTAATCTCAATTTGACTAGGGAACGTGTCACCGATAAAATTGAAGTAGATGTCGATTTGCTGCTGACGGTAGATCGTCCGTCCGCCAGATGCGGAATGAATCACCACTTTTTCTACCAGTTCGTACAGCATTTCATCTGTCAGCGTTTCACAGTCCTTGTATTTCCGAATCAGTTTGATAAAGCGTTTCAGATCAACTTTCGTTGTTTCAACGACGTCCAGTTCTTTCTTCAACTCGGCAATGCGAGCTTCGCAGACAGTTTGTTCCTCATCGTATTGCGCCATCAACCGCTGATACTGTCGTTCTGGGATTTTTCCTAAGACGCTGTTTTCATATAGGCTCCGAATCAAAGCGTCCAACTCGTTTATTCTTTTTTGAACTGAATGCAGTTCTTTTTTACTCTCGGAAGATACCTGTGTGTTTTGGCTTTCCCATGCAGCTTGAAGCTGCTCGGCAAATTCATCCTCATTTTCAATAATTTCTTTTGTCATCGCTTTGATTGCATTGAGAATAGCGGCTTCAATGGTTGAGGTTTTGATAAAATGGGATGTGCAGGAAACGTACATATTACGGTATTTGCTGCACTGCCATGAAGAATCCGAATCATACACCACATCAGAATCCCGATGTTTGGATTCGGGGCTGGAAAAACTCATTCGGGAGCCACAGTCAGCGCAGAACACCATCCCGGCTAAACGGTGCGAGTATGTTCCGCTCGGAAGTTTTTTTTCGGATTCCTCTTGCGCAGACGCTGTGCTTTATCCCATGTTTCTTGGTCGATGATAGCTTCATGGGTATTTTTGAATACAATCCTTTCTTCCGGGGTCGCAGCACGGCGCTTTTTCAGTTTGAAGTTCTCACGGATGCTTTTACATAGCACTGTATGGCCGAGGTATTCCTGTCGGTCAAGAATATAGGTCAAGGTGGTCGTATTCCATCGATAGGGGTCGTGATACGAATGGTTCCGGGCCGCTTCGGGATGATGCTGTTCTTCGTATGCAGACGGAATCAGCACTTTTTCTTCCGAAAGCGTCTGCCCGATTTGTGCAAGACTGGCACCGCTGGCTGCCATATCGAAGATCCTGCGGACAACGGAAGCTGCTTCCTCATCTACATGAAGAGTTTGCTTATCACCGGGAACCCGCTTATAACCGTAGGGTATACTGCCGCTGCACCGTTTGCCATCCTGCATCCGCGATTTGAACACAGCGCGGATTTTATTGCTGGTATCCTTTGCGTACCACTCGTTCATGATATTCAGGAAAGGGGTAAAGTCATTGTCTGTGGGATTGGCACTGTCAACATTGTTGTTGATAGCGATGAACCGAACACCCTTTGAAGGAAACTGAATCTCTGTGTAAAATCCAACTTCCAGATAATTGCGTCCGAAACGGCTCATGTCCTTTACAATGACAGTTGCAATATGCCCGGTTTCAATCTCGGCAATCATGGACTGGAAGCCGGGACGGTTGAAGTTTGTTCCACTGTATCCATCGTCCGTAAAATGCTGGATATTGTTAAAGCCGTTTTTGCGAGCGTAATCTTCCAGATACTTTTTCTGATTCAGAATGCTGTTAGATTCACCTTGCAGTTCATCATCTCTGGAAAGCCTTTCGTACAGTGCCGTGATTTTTCCTTGGTTGGATTTTGCCATAGTTTCACCTTCTTTGTGTTTTTAGTAGGGGGTACGATATGTAACAAAGATACGATATTTTTATCCTCTTGTAAACGCATCTTTGCTTTATCCTTGTTCATTATAGCCCTTCGGATCAGTGACCACATAGGAACTGTGCATCTGGAGAAGGTTTGGCTTCAACCAAAAGCGAGTTTTACCGGAACCCGAACCGCCGATAATCAGAACATTCTTATTTCGGGCATTGGCAGGATTCTTCGGGCGATTGCTCATCATCAGCCGCTCCGTTTTCGTCAGGATCACATTGTCCTCGAACTTTGGTGCAATAAACGGCTCAATATCTTTTGCCGTTCCCCAACGAGCAGAACCGTACTCAACATTGTGTCGGTACTTCTTTGCGTTTTTGCCTTTTAGATAGACAGCCAGCCGAAGTCCTGCGCCGCAGAGAATACCAATCAGCAAATCCAACGGGTGAAAGCTGGGCAGCGGATTGTTCAGGGCTATCGGAAGGGCATTAAAAAAAGCTGAGGATTTTCGCAGATGAATCTGCACCCTCAGCCAATCTCCATGCTTCTCCTAAATTCGTAGCGAACAATCCTACCAGAAAATACGGTAAATTCAGAATCAGGAGCTTTTTCATTTTCCTCTTATCCATCACAGATCACGCTCCTGTTTCTTCTCTCGAACCTTCTTCGGAATCGCTGCGACAATTTCCTTGAACTTCTTCAGCTGCGCCAGAACGCTCGGCTTTTCATTCTTGGTTAATGCCCTTGCCTGATGTTCCTTACAAATAGCATCCAAAGCATCTGAATCTTTGGAACGGACAAAAACAAGAAACCGGGGAGGATCAACGGACTTATCTTTCTTACGGCAAAGTCCACGCCATACTTCTTGGCGAGCTTTTCAAAATCACGGATACTCTCTTTGTCGATCTCAACATTCGTAGCACCCTGATTCTGTCCCAAAAGCTGTTTCACGGATTGCTTTCCATGAACGGCAGGATCTCGTGCCTTTTTCATCTTCACTTTTTCCCGGTGCTGCAAATACTTGCGGATACCGGCAATGATAGTGCGCCCCGTCAGCTTGGTTGTGCTGATCGCCAGGTTTACTGTCCTGTTTTCAACTTCTTCCTGCATGATTCATCACCTCCTGCAAGCAGTAGAGTGAACAGATTATCGTGCCATATCTCTGTGGTCGTAATACAGATTGCCCTTGGCAACTGCGGCATGGCTGATAATCTTGATATTGCCAGCTTTCTGGTTATCCAAAGCCTTCTGATAACCCACATCGCTCAAATACAGGCGATTTCTTTCGCCTTTCCAACCGACAGGCGATTCATTGGTCAGCACATCGAAAATAATCATGTGCTTGGTGGCGTCATCAAATCGTGCCAAGTCCATATAGGTATGTCCCTGGTACTCCTTGGCACCATCCTGAATCCGCTTTCGCTCCATCAGCTCTCCAATCGTCGAATTTCTTTGCATAAGAACCTCCTTACAGAACATCTCGGTCAGGGTTACTTTTGTGGGGAACCGAATCAGCTTTGACAGGTGCATCTTCTTTCTTCACCATGTCATCCGGCAGGGGAAGCGCCATAATGCTGCGCCCCATGCGTACAAAAGTCTCAGGCTGATGAAAGTGTTCCTCAAACTGCTTCATCAGTTCCGGGGACAGAGAACAAAAATCATCCTCGCCCAATCCAACCACCAGAAAATCACCGGCGATAATGTCATAAATATCGCCATCATCATCACGCAGCGCACGGTTCAGTTCTTTGCCTACGAGCTTACCTTCATCGTGCATGACCAGTGCAACCGGCTCATTGAACGGATAAGTTGCCTCAATATCGCCACCTACGGCTTTCTGCAAATCCTCCAGCTCACAGCCGATCTGCACAGCCTGCGGATACATGAACGGCTTTACCAGCAACACATTCATGGTACCTGCCTGTTCTTTCTGAACCTCCCGTTCCTCGGTCGTGCCGAACTCAACACCGGTAAAGTTTTCGGAGTCCAGAATGTACTCCGAATTGTAATAAGCGGCTCTAACCTGTTCCTCTGCCGCATCGTGAGATTCTGCTTGCACCGTAACCGTTTTCTCCAAGGTTTCGGTAATCTTCACATCGTATTCTTTCAAGTTTCGATACCTCCGTTTCTTTGGAAATAAGAAAAGCGACCATCCATGAACCTGTTACAGTTCATAAATAGTCGCATCCGCATCGGCTAAAAGCTCGAACAAGCAAATATCGTCCAGTTCGCAAATCAGGGAACCCATGTCGAAGAAAATATCGTCCTCGCATTCCACCGTAGTAACTACACTGCGGTGTTCGTTAAGACAAATGGCTGCTTCCTTGTCCATCGTAATCGTGGACATACAGGACACCACATAGAAGGTCATATCTTCTGCTAACCACAGCTCCTTGCTCTGAATCGTGCGAACTTTTTCATTGCCGCTCATATCTTCTACATAGGACAGAAGCCGCACGGCTCTGTTGTTCAGAAGTACCGTTCCCTGATAGTCGATCCCATCACCAGCAGAGGACAATACTCGGTACTCGCAAACCATCTCTGCATTTTTCTGGAACGACCTTGCCAGAAGCGTAGGAGAAATATCATCGAACTCCTCACTGTAATTTACGAGCATATCTACCATATAATCGGGATCGCAAAGGTCGTAGAGTTCTTCCAAAGCGCCCTGAATGTTTTTGGGTGTAAACATTTTTTCACCTTACCTTTCCATAGATTTTTCTCTTTTTTTCTGCCACTGTTCCAAAAGCTGAATGATTTTATCCTCCATCTGCTTGTTGGTATAGGACTTCGGGAAGTATTTTCGCAACGAATCCGTTTTGAAGGTTACTCTGTCCAGCTCTCCCTTCTTGATTTCATTCATAATCTCGCACATCGCATCCAGCGTACACTCGCCCTCCTGTGCGAGCTTTTTAATTCGCTGTGCTTGCGAAAGGGAAGGAGCTGCTTGAGCATAATCCATTGCAGAAAAGAAAATCCTTCTGTTCTTCTACTTGCCAGATAGGAAAGCTCCACCGCAGGATTGAATTTGATCTGCCCCGTATCTACCATATCCAGCAGTTCCGGAATCAGTTCGGTCAGACGGATATAACGGTGTACCTGATTTCTGCTTTCTCCTGCCTCCTGACCGACTATATCCATTGCCTGCAACTTCATCCCAACTTGGGATGAAGTTAAATCGGTGCGTTGACCTTGATGTTTCATCGCATCCAGCTTCATCTTGTAAGCAAATGCTCTTTCGCTCGGAAGAATGCTCTCCCTCTGCAAATTCGCATCAACCATCAGAATAATGGCTGCATCATCGTCCAAGTCACGAACAATCGCAGGCATGGTTTTCCTTACCCGCAAGCTCCGATGCCCGGTGCCGCCTGTGACCAGAAACGATTTCATAACCACCGTCGGGGTCAGGACGGACAATCGCAGGAGTGAGGACTCCGAAATCTCGGACGCTCTCTGCCGTTTTCATCATTTCCTCATCATCAACCACACGGAAGGGGTGTCCCTCGAAAGGGTGCAATTCAGAAAGCGGAATTTCCTGCACTCGCTCCTGCTGAGATTCGGCTCTGGATTGCTCGGTGGAGAAAATATCATCGTACCCCTTCAAGCTGATGTTTGCGCCTTTTCTCTGCATTGTTTAACACCTCCTTCGTCAAAACTCGGTAAGCATCCGCTACTTTTCCTTTCGGATCGTGCTGAAAGATACTGTGTCCTTCGGCACTGATTTCCTCTGCACGAACAGAGCGGGGAATGTCGGTCTTGTAAACCTTCAGCTTTCCGCCGTAGCTCTCCCGAATCAGATTGCTGATGTCTTTGGAATAGTTGGTGCGGCTGTCCACCATCGTCAGAAGAATCCCTTCAATCCTCAGTTTTGGGTTGATTTGCCTCTTGACCTTGTTGATGGTTCCAAGCAGCTGTTCCAGACCCTTTGCAGGAAGGTATGCTGCCTGAACCGGTATCAGCACATTGTCGGCAGCTGCCAACGCATTGACGGTCAGCATTCCCAAAGACGGCATACAGTCAAGAAGAATGTAATCATAATTCTGTTTGACTGTATCCAGGTATTGCCGGAGAATGGTTTCCCGGCTCATGGCATTGACCAGTGCTACCTCCATACCTGAGAGTTCGATGTTGGACGGCACCAAATCAACGCCCTCCGGATGATGAAGAATCCCTTCATCGGGAGTAATAGGGTTTTCCATCATAATCTTTCCCATCAGATCGGAAAGTGTCGGAGACAGATCATCCGGGCAGGGATTGCCCAAACTGACCGTCAGGGAAGCCTGAGGATCGGTGTCTACCAGAAGCACCTTTTTTTCCTTCAAGAGCCAAGCCAACACCCAGATTCTCGGTGGTGGTGGTCTTGCCGGTTCCTCCTTTCTGATTGACCACCGCAATGATGGTTGCTTTTTTCGACATTTTTCGTCACTCTCCTTCCTCTCGCTTCATTTTCAATTTCTTAAATCCTCCTTCCAAATATCCGTGTGACATATCGTGCCGAACAAGAGCATCGTAGTAGGTGTCTATTGTCGTCGGCGCATTGTATATCGTAGTCAGCATATACTGACGGATATTTCTAATCTTTGTGGTGTTCTCCTTGAAGCAGTCCATAACATATCGAATGTGTTCGGCATTCAGTTTCATAAACCGACTGCGGACAATTTCTGCCGGACGCTCCTCTGCACCAATGCGAATCAACGGTCGCTTCGTGCAAACTGTTTCAACGATCAACTCCAGAATGTTATCCAGCATTTCGGAATCGTAAGGGTAATCCTTCTTCAACAAATCAATACTGAGCTGATCCGAGAAATAATCAAAGTATTCTTGATACCGGTCATTCTCGTCCATCATTCCACCATTTCCGGAAGGAAAGATAGAATCAGTATCACTAAATTCAGTGTTTTTAATATCAGTATTATTACATTGTGATTTCGGAAGTTCTTGAGTTGTGATTTCCATTGTTCCAGAATTGTGATTTTCACAATTCAAGAGTTGTGAATCCACAGCAGAGATAAAGTTCTTCACATAGATCAGGTTGGGCTTTCCCAAACCCTGGCGCTTACGTTCAATCAATCCTGCTTTCTTCTCAAGTTCACTGAGCAGCTTGATAGCCTTTTGTTCAGCACAGTTCAGAGCCATCTTCGCTTCGTCGATTGTAAAAATGATATACACTCGACCGTTTTTATCTATCCAACCATTCTTGGCAGACAGGCTCATGCGGTCAAGCAAAATGCCATACAGCATCTTGGCATCGGCAGAAATATTCCAGAACCTCTCGTTCGTGAACAACACCTTCGGAACTCGATAGAATGTGAATAGATCGGATTGCTGACCGTAAAAATAATCAAAACTCACACGGCTTCACCACCTTCTTTCTGCGGAAAACTTTCTGTTGTCAGCGGAATGCTGCGGAAAGTCGTATCCGTCTTTTCGTAAGGACATCGGGTAAAATAGCAGAAGCGGTATTCCTGTTCATACACATCCATATCAACGAAGCCCCACTTCACGCATAACCCTCTTCGTACACCAACCAATGCACGGGTGATCTCGCCCATAGGGACAGCCATCACATTCCGACTTGGGTTTCGGCGGCAAAGAGATTAAGTAGTAGCAATTATTTCTACCCAGACGGCAGCCCTTTCTGCCATTCGTCCAGAAGTAGCAGTAATGACAGTCGCTCGGCTTGTCTGCGGTATAAACAGGCTTGCTCAAATAAAACACCTCCAATCTCTTGTATTTGCCCATGGGTTTGGGCATAAAAAAAGAGCGCCTATCCATCCCCAATGCGGGGCAAATAGACGCTCTATGTACATAACGATATTTAATTTTATCTGCTATAACTGCATGGTATTCAAAACATCCGCCTTTTTTGATTAGCTGGATTTTTGGCACGATTTTGGGGCTGATTAGCAGGAAGGGCATTTTCATTAGCAAGAACAGCCCGTTTTCTGCTAAAAATTAGCTGGCGATTTTGTCTTATAACAACCGTTCGATTCTGGAGGGGTTGTCAAAAATCAAATTTTGGAGTAGAGATTTTATCCCATACAGTGAAAGAGCTTTTTCGCGCCTTTTCATATAAGAAAAGCCGAAAACCCTTGAAAACAAAGGCTTTCGGCGTTGTTAGCTGGCGTCCCAGAGAGGATTTGAACCTCCGACCCCACGCTTAGGAGGCGTGTGCTCTATCCAGCTGAGCTATATGGACGTGTCTGATATATGATTATAGCCCGATCAAAGTCGAACTGCAATCCCTTATTTAGTATTTTTTTGAGGTGACCGTTGTAACGCAACCTTAGGAGGCGAACGCTCTATCCTGCTGAGCTACAGAGACTTATATTAAATTGAGACTGGCAACGATCACTTTTCCCCGTAAGGCAGCTGGTAGAGCATAACCTTAGGAGGCGTGCGCTCTATCCTACTGAGCTATGAAGACGGATACCATATTATAATACCGCAACTTCCCCACAAAATCAAGTTGAATCGGAAAGAAAAAAAAGGTGTATCCTATAGGAGAGGTGCTCATGCGCGGCATGGGTGCAGAGTGAAGTGCAGGTGCAGCACAGGCGGCCCGGCACAAAAAGGAGCCAACTTATGGGGATGAAACGGAAAAGAGAGCACCGCGTCGGCGCGGCTGGCTGCTGGGCAGCAGTGCAACGCAGGTCATCTGCATCAGCTTTGTGCTGCTGATCGCGCTGGGAACGCTGCTGCTGACACTGCCCATTTCCAGCCGCAGCGGTCGGCTGGGCGTGGTGGATGCCATGTTCACTGCCACCAGTGCCACCTGTGTGACAGGTCTGGTCGTGCGTGATACCTGGACGCAGTTCACGGCGGTGGTTTTGCTGCTGATCCAGGTGGGCGGTCTGGGCCTGGTGACCCTGACCAGCTTTTTTTGCGCTGGCTGCCAAACGCCGGATGGGCTTTAAGGATCTGCGGCTGCTGGGAGAAAGCGTTTCGGCCAGCGGTTACTCGCAGGCTACCGATGTGCTGAAGATTGTGGTCAAGCTGGCGATGACCTTTGAGATCATCGGCATGGTGCTTCTGATGATCGCCTTTGTGCCGCAGTTCGGTGCAGAGGGCATCTGGATCAGTGCATTCACGGCCATCTCGGCGTTCTGCAATGCGGGCTTCGATCTGTTTGGCCGGTTCGGGCAGTATTCCTCGCTGGCTCCCTATGTCAGTAATTATTATGTACAGGCTGTGATCATGTTCCTGATCATGGCGGGCGGTCTGGGCTTTATGGTCTGGGTGGAGATCGGAGAGTGGCGTAAGAAGCGGCACCTGTCTCTCCATGCCCGGATGGTGTTGCTTTTCTCCTGCATCCTGTGGGTGGGTGGTGCCGCCCTCATTGGCTTGATGGAGTGGAACAACCCCAAGAGCATGGGCGGGCTGTCCGTGCCGGGCAAGGTGATGGCTGCCCTGTTCCAGTCGGTGTCAACCCGTACTGCCGGTATGAACACCATCGACCTGGCCGCCTGTGGGCCCATCACCAAGCTGCTGATGAGCGTTCTGCAGTTCATCGGCGCGGCTCCCGGTTCCACCGGCGGCGGTGTGAAGGTGACCACCTTTGCTGTTCTGATCCTGACCATGCGCAGCGTGGCGCAGGGCCGGGACGATTGTGTCATCGGCGGCCACCACATTGAATCCAAGACCGTTTACCGCGCTCTGACCATCATCATGCTGGGCATGGTGGCGGCGCTGGGCTCTGCCGTGGTGGTCTATTACAACACATCGGATGCCGTAACGGTCATTGACGCGATCTTTGAATCCTGCTCCGCCTTTGGTACCGTGGGCCTCTCGGTGGGCGTGACCAGCCAGCTGAACACCGGGGCCAAGCTGCTGTATATGCTGGTGATGTTCATGGGCCGTGTGGGCCCGGTGTCCTTTGCCATCAGCCTGACCAGCAAACCCGATGACAACAAGCGGAAGATCCTGCCCGTTGGACAAATCAACGTGGGATAAGAAAAAAAATGGACGGCTCTCGTTTTCGGGAGCCGTCCATTTCTTATGTGCAGTCAGCGTGGGAACGTTCCGGCAGCGGAATCATTTGCTGTAGATCTCCACGATATTCAGCAGGATTTCGGTTGCCTTGTCCATGCGCTCTACGGTGGTGCACTCGCACACACCGTGGAAGTTGAAGCCGCCGGTGCCCAGGTTGGGGCAGGGCAGGCCCTTCCAGCTCAGGGTGGCACCATCGGTGCCGCCGCGCACAGGCACTTCCTCAGGGGTCAGACCGGCCTTTTCGATGGCCTTGCGGGCGTTCTCCACCAGATGGAAGTGGGGTTTGATCTTTTCCAGCATGTTGCGGTAGCTGTCCTTGATCTCCACCTCCACGGTGCCGGGGCCGTACTTGCCGTTGAGGTAATCGGCAATGTGGAGGAGATTATCCTTCTTGTACTGCAGCTTGTCGGCATCGTGATCGCGCAGGATGTAGCCCAGCTTGGCGTTGGTCACGTCGCCGTACATCTGGCAGAGGTGGTAGAAGCCCTGACGGCCCTCGGTGGTCTCGGGACGGGCCATGATGGGCAGGGCCGTGTGGAACTCCATGGCCACATTGGAGGCGTTGATCATGGCATCCTTGGCGGAGCCGGGATGCACCGAGAAGCCGTGGATGGTCACGGTGGCGGCTGCTGCGTTGAAGTTCTCATACTCGATGCCGCCCACGTCACCGCCATCAACGGTGTAGGCGAAATCCGCGCCAAAGCCCGGGATATCGAAGAGGGAAGCGCCCTCGCCGATCTCCTCGTCGGGGGTGAAGGCGATGCAGAGCTTGCCATGGGGGCGGCCCTCGGCAAGGAGGATCTCGGCGGCGGTCAGGATCTCTGCCACACCGGCCTTGTCGTCTGCGCCCAGCAGGGTGGTGCCGTCGGTGGTGATCAGAGTCTCACCCTTGAGATCGGCCAGGAAGGGGAAGGTGGAGACTTTCATCACCATGCCGGTGGCGGGCAGGGTGACATCACGGCCGTCATAATTCTCGTGCAGGATGGAAACACCCTCGCCGGAAGCATCGGGGGCGGTGTCCATGTGGGCGATCAGGCCCAGGGCAGGCTTGTCCTCACAGCCGGGGGTGGCGGGGATGCTGCCGTAGACATAGCAGTGCTCGTCTACCCGGGCATCCTCGATGCCCAGAGCCTTCATCTCTTCCACCAGCTGGCGGGCCAGGTCAAACTCCCGCTCTGCCGAGGGGTGGGTGCCGCTCTCGGGGTCGGAGGTAGTGTAAACGCGGACATAATTCAACAGTCGCTCGTATGCACGCATAAGAATGCTCCTTTGCTTGTATTTGATTCTATGATACGCTTTTCCGCGGCAATTTACAAGAGGGTGCAGCAGGAGCGCAGATCGAAGCGCAGTAAAACAACAAAAACACCGTCAGCCCGTTGTGTCAGGCTGACGGTGTTCTGTTTGAGGGGAGCGTTTAACGCTTGTATTTGGCGGCCGTCTGCAGGCGCTGCATGGCGCGGTCCAGTGCGATCTTGCTCTGGTAGTACTCATGCATGCTCTGCTTGTGCTGCAGGCGCTCCTCGGCCCGGATGCGTGCAGCCTCGGCGCGGTTGCGGTCGATATCCTCGGGCCGCTCGGCGCTGTCCACCAGCAGCAGGACAAAGGTGGGGGTCACTTCTGCAATGCCGTCGCCCACCAGCACCTCGCGGGTCTCACCGTCCACGGTGAACTTTGCAATGCCCATTTCCAGGGCAACCAGCACCGGGCTGTGTCCGGCCTGTACGCCGTACTGGCCGTCAGCGGTGGGCAGGGTCAGGCTCTCGCAGTAGCCCTGATAGAATTCACCGCTGGAAGCCGTGATGTTCAGGATGAACTTTTCCATCAGTTGGCACCGCCCTTTTCCTCCGCCTGTTTGTCTGCGTACTTCTTGCGGGCATCCGCAAGGGTGCCCACGTTGAAGAATGCCCACTCGGGCAGGTCGTCGCACTGGCCGTCCACGATGGCGGCAAAGCCCTTGACCGTCTCTGCCAGCGGGACGTACACACCCTTCAGGCCGGTGAAGTTCTCGGCCACTGCAAAGGGCTGGCTGAGGAACTTCTGCAGCTTGCGGGCACGGGTGACGGTGAGCTTGTCCTCTTCGCTCAGCTCGTCCATGCCCAGGATGGCGATGATGTCCTGCAGCTCCTGATAGCGCTGCAGGGTGGCCTGCACCTTGCGGGCCACACGGTAGTGCTCCTCGCCCACGATGTCGGCTTCCAGAATACGAGAGGTGGAAGCCAGCGGATCGACAGCGGGGTAGATGCCCTGCTCGGCGATCTTACGGCTCAGGACGGTGGTCGCGTCGAGGTGTGCAAAGGTCGTCGCGGTCGCGGGGTCGGTCAGGTCGTCTGCAGGAACGTAGACAGCCTGCACCGAGGTGATGGAGCCATCGCGGGTGGAAGTGATGCGCTCCTGCAGGGCACCCAGCTCGTTGGCCAGCGTGGGCTGGTAGCCCACGGCGGAGGGCATCCGGCCCATCAGGGCGGAGACCTCACTGCCTGCCTGCACGAAACGGAAGATGTTATCGATAAACAGCAGCACGTCCTTGTGGCTTTCCTCGCGGAAGTATTCTGCCATGGTCAAGCCGGTTTCGGCAACGCGCATACGGGCTCCCGGCGGTTCGTTCATCTGGCCGAAGATCAGGGCAGTCTTGTTCAGAACGCCGGAAGCGTTCATTTCGCCCCAAAGGTCACAGCCCTCACGGCTGCGCTCGCCAACGCCGGTAAAGATGGAGTAGCCGCCGTGCTCGGTGGCTACGTTGTGGATCAGCTCCTGGATCAGCACGGTTTTGCCAACACCGGCGCCGCCAAACAGGCCGATCTTGCCGCCTTTGGCATACGGTGCCAGCAGGTCAATGACCTTGATGCCGGTTTCCAGAATTTCGGTTGCAGGTTTCTGGTCCTCAAAGCCGGGGGCCTTGCGATGGATGGGCCAGTGGGGCAGATCGTCCACCGGGCCCTTGCCGTCGATGGGGCGGCCCAGCGGGTCGAACATGCGGCCCAGAGTGCCCTCGCCCACAGGGGCATTCAGGCCGTGGCCGGTGGCGGTAACTTCCATCCCCTTGCCAAGACCCTCGCTGGCAGAAAGCATAATGCAGCGAACGGTGGTTTCGTTCACATGCTGCGTTACTTCCATCGTGCGCTCGGTGCCCTCAGCGGTCACTGTCAGCGCTTCCTGCAGGGCAGGCAGCTTGCCCCCCGGTGAATTTGACATCCACCACGGGGCCCGCTACTCGAATAATTGTTCCCTGTGTCATACGATAGCCTCTTACTCATGTATTGAACCTCTCAGGCACTTCGTGCCAGCTCCCCTAATAGGGGAGCCAAGTCTACGCGGCAGCTTTCTTGCCTCTCCTACCAGGAGAGGTGGCAATGCGAAGCATTGACGAAGAGGTTTACTCGTTATTCTGTACCGCCGCCGCGCCGCCGATGATCTCGGTGATCTCCTGGGTGATTGCACCCTGGCGGGTGCGGTTATACTCCAGCTGGAGCGCGTGAATCATATCGGTGGCGCTCTTGGTGGCAGAATCCATGGCGGTCATGCGGGCGCTCTGCTCGGCGCAATAGCTCTCGGTCATGGCACCGAAGATCATGCCGTGCATGTAGATGGGGGCCATCTGCTTGAACACCGACCACGCATCGGGGAACAGCTCAACCTCGCCGTGGGGGTCGCCCAGACCCTTGGGAGCAGGTGTGAGGTGGGCACGATCCAGCGGCAGCAGGCGTTCCATGACCGGCTCGCTGGTCAGGGCGTTCTGGATCTTGGTGTAGACGATGTAGATCTCGTCCAGTTTGCCGGACTTGAAATCATCGATGGCATCCACCGTGATATCACGGGCGCGCTGCAAGGTGGGAGCCGTGGCACCGTAATGGAAATCCTCCACCAGACGGGGATCCTTGCGGAACAGGGCACGGTAGCCTACCTGACCGATGACATAGAACCGGTCATTCTGGTCGGCGTGCTCCCGCAGGAACTTGAGCAGGTTCTGGTTGTAAGCACCGGCCATGCCCTTGTCGGCAGTCAGCACGATGTAGGCCCGCTTGGGGTTCTCCAAATTCCGCTCGTGGAAGAAGGGGTGCACCGGCTCATCGGGCAGGTGGGGCACCACGCGGGAGATGGTATCCCGCATCCGGGTGAAGTAGGGCAGAACATTCTGGTAGTTCTGCCGGGCCTTGCGGAGCTTGGAGGAGGAGATCAGGTACATGGCATTCGTGATCTTCATGGTATCCTGAATGCTCTCGATCCGCTCCTTGAGCAGCTTACTGGATGCCATTGCTCCCCTCCCGCGAATGCCTTCCACGCGGTCAGGATGGTGTCCACCTGTTCCGGGGTGATCTTGCCCGTGGAGTGATCGCGTCCATGGTGCCGGAAACATCGGCGTGGAACTGGCGCACAAAGGCATTGGTCTTTGCGCGCTGGTCAGCCAGCGGCAGGTCGTCCAGCATCCCGTGGGAAGCCAGGGTCAGCACGACCACCTGCTCGGCGTCGGATTTGGGCTGGTACAGCGGCTGTTTCAGCAGTTCCATCAAAGCCTTGCCGTGTTCCAGCTGGCGGCGGGTCTCAGCGTCCAGGTCAGAGCTGAACTGCGAGAAGGATTCCATATCCTTGTACTGGGCCAGCTCGATACGCAGGTTGGCGTTGGCCTTTTTCATGGCCTTGGTCTGGGCAGCGCCGCCGACACGGGAAACCGACAAGCCAACGTTGACAGCCGGGCGGTTGCCTGCGTTGAACAGTGCGGTCTCCAGGAAGATCTGGCCATCGGTGATGGAAATAACGTTGGTGGGAATGTAGGCGGAAACATCGCCTGCCTGGGTTTCAACAATGGGCAGTGCGGTGATGGAACCGCCGCCCAGGTCGTCCCGCATACGGCAGGAACGTTCCAGCAGACGGGAGTGCAGGTAGAAAACATCGCCGGGGTAAGCCTCACGGCCGGGAGAGCGGCGCAGCAGCAGGGAAATGGCACGGTATGCCACGGCGTGCTTGGAAAGGTCGTCATAGACGATCAGCACGCTCTTGCCCTGGGCCATAAAATATTCGGCCAGTGCGGTGCCGGCATATGGGGCAATGTACTGCAGGGGGGCGCTGTCGCTGGCGGTGGCGGCCACAATGGTGGTGTAGCCCATAGCGCCATGCTTTTTCAGGTCCTCGGCCACGCGGGCAATGGAGGAAGCCTTCTGCCCGATGGCAACGTAGATGCAGAGCACGCCGGTATCTTTCTGGTTCAGGATGGTATCGGTGGCGATCGAGGTTTTGCCGGTCTGACGGTCGCCGATGATCAACTCACGCTGGCCACGGCCGATGGGGAACATCGAGTCGATGGAGAGAATGCCGGTGTGGAGCGGGGTGTCCACGCTCTGGCGCTCCAGAATGCCAGGGGCCTGCTTCTCGATGGGGTTGTAGCCTTCGGCGTTCACCGGGCCCTTGCCGTCAATGGGCTCGCCCAGCGGGTCGATGACGCGGCCCAGGAAAGCATCGCCCACCGGGATGCCGGCGCGCTTGCCGCTGCGGGTCACCATGGTGCCCACACCGACGGTCTCGGCACCGTCGAACAGCATAATGCCCAGCTTGCCCGGGTCTACACTTTCGACCATGCCCTTGGCACCGTTCTCAAAGGTGACGATCTCGCCGTAAACGGCCTTGTCCATGCCCTCCACCTGCACGATGCCATCGGCAGAGGAGATGACCACGCCGCCCTCGGCAGAGGTCTGGGCGGGCTTGTAATCCTCGATGCGGGTCTTGAGGGTGGCCAGAGAGGGCTTGCCAGCCATCATCTGGTCCAGCTGGTGGCGGCCGGAGTTGTCGAATACCCGGTCGCCCACCTGCAGCACATAGCCGGAGAGCAGGCTCTCGTCCACCGAGACATTCAGGATGACCTCAGTGGCATCATAGAGCTTCTTGACCTCGGCCTTGATGCGGGCAATGTCCTCTTCACGGAGCTGATGTGCGGCGCGCAGATCGGCCTTGACGATGCGGTTCTCAGAGAAGAATTCGCGGCTGAACTCAGTTGCCATGCTCAGCACCTGCTTTCTCCAGCAGATCGTCCAGCAGACGTGCGTCGTCCTGGGCGGTCAGATTGCGGGCCAGCAGCTTCTCGCACATCGCACGGGCCAGTGCCGTGGTCTGGGCATCGGCTTCCCGCAGCTTGTGCTGGCGCTCTGCCTCAGCAGCGGCCTTGCCCTCGGCTACAATGGCATCGGCCTGTTTCTGGGCCTCGGCCAGCAGCTGCTGCTTTGCAGTTTCGGCCTGCTGCTCGTAAGTCTCGCGGCGGGCAGCAGCCTCGGTGTCCACATTGCGCAGCTTGTCCTGCGCAGCGTTCATGGCCGCAGCGGCCTCCTTTTTGGAGGTCTCGGCGGCGTTCAGTGCGTCATCCACCTGTTTCTGACGCTGTGCGATGATCCCCATAACAGGCTTGTACAGGAATTTCCGCAGCAGCAAAAACAGAATCAGAACGTTGACGACTGTATACAGAAGATTCAGATTCAGTGTCAGCATTCGTCATGCCTCCGTTATCAACCCAGGAACAGGATGATCAGCAGTGCAACGACGAAACCGAAAATTGCAGTACCTTCGGCCAGAGCAGCACCCAGCAGCAGGTTGGTCTGGATCTTGCCGGAAGCCTCGGGCTGGCGGGAAATAGCCTCGGTTGCCTTACCGGTTGCAATGCCAATGCCGATGCCGGCGCCAATGCCGGTCAGTGCTGCGATGCCAGCGCCCAGAGCGATAAGTCCGTTCATAATTTTAATCTCCTTTTGATTTGATGATGGAAAGGGTTTACTCTTCGTCTCCCATGGTCTCCTTCATAAACAAAGAGGTAAGGAACACAAAGACGTAGGTCTGGATCAGACCATCGAACAGGTCAAAATACAAGCTGAAGATGGCAGGCACGAACACAGGCACCACCAGCTTGAGCAGCTCCATGATGACAAATGCGCCCAGAACGTTGCCGAACAAACGCATGCACAGGCTGGTGGGCCGGATGGCGATTTCCAGAATGTTCATGGGGGCCATGATGGGGGTGGGGGCAGCCAGGCTCTTGAGGAAGCCAACGCCGCCGCGTGCATGGATGCCGGCATACTCGATCAGGCAGATGCTCATCAGAGCAAGAGCCGCTGTGACGTTCAGGTCCTTTGTGGGGGGCTTGATGCCGAACACACCGATCAGGTTGGAGCAGCCGATGTACAGCGCCACGCTCATCAGATAGGGGACATAGCGCTTTCCACTTTCGCCCAGCAGGCCCACAAAGAAATCATTGATCGTAGTAACGACCGTTTCCAGGATGGCCTGCCGCTTGGTGATGTGATCCACCCGCAGATTCCGCGTCAGCAGGATGGAGCCGATGACAAGAAACGCCATGATGCCCCAGCTCACGACCACGGACTCCGGAATGGAAAGCCCGAACACCGTGACCATGTCAACATTCAGCTCTTCTTTCAAAGCAGCAGTCAACGCATTCATTGATTAGCACTCTCTCCTTTCTTAATTTGTGATGGTATCATAGCACGATTTCTGTCGGTTTTACAGCCCTCCACCGAACATTCTACTTTTTGTTATATTCCATTTCTGCTTTGGATGAAAACAGTTGTGCAGATTGCAAAAAAAGTACAGGGGGAAAACTATGCGATTTGCACAATCTCTTTGCTGATTCTTAGCCATCTGTACCATTTTCTGGCCTTTGGATGAGGTGAAATCGACATATTATTCACAGATTTTATAGCGGGCATATCAGATTTATATAGCTGCATGCTCTGTGATGATACCTATTTAACATGCCGGAGCAGTGTCTGCGATGGCCCTGCACGATCTGCGGGGCAGAGCCTTTGCCCGGGGAGGTGGAGCAGTGCACCGGAAAGACGAAATTCATGTATCCCAGAAATTTGGACTTTTGATGCAAAAAAATGTGTCTGATTTGTTGTGCACTCTGCGAATAGACAAACTGTGCATCTTCCTGTATAATAAAGCCAGAAACCAGAGAAGTACAGCAGAAGCTCAAATGAGAGCTAACCCCGCTGACTTTAAGTAGAAAGGAGCGAGACCGATGGTTGATATGGAACCCGCACAGTTCGGACAGACTGTCGGGATTCGCTGAGAAGCAAAACAGAGGCTCTCCACAAACGGGATGTTTCCCCGTATAACAAAACAAATCAAAGAGCCGGTCTTGAGCATCAAAAATGCGAAAACAGTACAGTCTGTCAGAATAAATCCCCTGGCAATTCAAATAGATCCGCCCGAGGTGATCTCCCATGATGAGGACAGTTACACGGATGCACCTGTTTGAATGACCAAAAAGGAGTAACTCCAATGTACTAAGCAATGGAATCCCTGGCAAATCTAACTCGAAAGAATGTGGTAATATGAAATTCATCTTCAGAATCTCGGTACCGCAGTCCAACAGTTAAGAGAAGGGTCAGTCCAATGTACTAGAGTAGTTCATCCCCTTGCATAGAACTCTTCAGTTTCAGGTAGTTTCTAAGGAGAGTCACCCTATGAAACGCATACTCCGAAAATGAGAGAACCCAAGGAGAAGAGGCTTATGACTCCGAAGAAGTAAGTATCCAGCCGGACGAGGGCTTGCAAACGCCTCGATCCGGCTGGTTTTTGTTTATGGAGTTTTTACGGAGGTACCCCCCGCATGAAATTTGACACATCCCTTTTGCTGAACCTGTTTGCTGCCGCTGCCATGCTGGTAATGGGCTTTCGCAGTTTTTCCAAAAAGCACCAGATGAAGTTCAGCGATGACGAAGAGCGGGCTATGTGGGAGAAAAAGTTCGGTGTGTTCTATTTCTTTAATGCCGTTGTGTTTGCCGCTTCGCCGTTTTTGCCCCACACTACCATTGGCGGCAGCCGCCTGCTCTCTATCGGCATTGCTGCGGACACCGTGTTCCTGCTGATGTACCACGCTTGGAAAAAAGGCCGGGAAGACGACTGAACCGTTTCAAAAAGCATTGCACCTCCTGCATTTCTCTGCTACAATGGAGAAAACGCAGGAGGTATTTTTTATGGTCAAGCATATCATTCTCTGGCAGCTCAAGGACGAGCTTTCTGCCGCCGAAAGGGCAGAGATCAAGGCGAACATCAAAACCGGACTGGAGGGCCTGGCAGGGCAGATCCCGGGCCTTGTGGAGGTGCATGTGAACATCAACGGCCTGCCCTCTTCCAACGCAGACCTGATGCTGGACGCCACCTTTACCGATGCAGCCGCCCTCAAGGGCTACTCCACCCACCCCGCCCATGTGGCTGTGGCCGATGGCAAGGTGCGCCCCTACACCAAGACCCGCGTCTGCCTGGACTTTGAAGTGTAACGGAACATGCAAAAAAGAACACCCCCTCTGCGGCGCAGCTTCAGAAACTGCCGTGCAGAGGGGGTGTTCTTTATGTTATGAGCAGATGGAACGCTTAGCGAGCGTCACGGTTTGCCTCGTACTCGTCCATGGAGATGTAGTGGTCGAGGACGTGGATGCCCTTCAGGCGCTTGTTGGAGAAGCCGATGGAAGCGTACTGGCCTTCCCAGTAGTTCAGGCGGGTCGCCAGATAGGCGGGCACGCTCATGCCGCGCGGAATGACCAGTGCGTTGGTGATGAGCAGAGCCTCGGCATCGGCAAAGGCCTTGTAGCGGGCATCGATGTCATCGGTGATCTGCTTTGCAGCCTCGATGGCGTTCATGTAGGCCATGACAGCATCTGCGGTCTCGCCGGTGATGAAGCCGTCCTCCACGCCGGTGCGCAGGTAAGCATAGCGCATTCCACGGGAATCCTCGGCCTGATAGAACGGGTCAGTCTCGGTCTCGGGGTCGGAGTAGTCAGCGCCCCAGTTGCAGAGCAGGAACTCGAACTTGCCGTTGCGGCGCACAACAGACAGGAAAGCTGTCGGAGGGGCCGGCGGTGATGATGATGTCGATGAAGTCGGTGCCGTCGTTCAGCACACCCTCCAGCTGTTGCTTGAGCACCTGGCACTGCTTGTCCCAGTCGGTGGTGGAGGGGTTGTAGGGCAGCTGCACCTTGATGGGGAAGGTGACCCCCTGTGCAGTCAGCTCCTCAATGGCGGCATCACGGTACTCCTTGGCCTTGGCCTCGTCAAAGAACTCGGTCAGGTCGGCCAGGCCGCCGCACTTGGTGTAGTCCACACCATCGGTGGTGGCGCAGAAGTTCGGGGGAGTGATGGTGTTCAGCTTGTAGCTGTCATAGCCCAGAGGTGCGCTGACAGCCAGCGTAACAGCGTTGTTGATGCCGTACAGGAAGGCCTTGCGGAAGTTGGTGTTGTTGATGGCCTTGGCCCAGTTCTCGGGCTCGTATTCTGCATCCACACCCTCAACGCTCCAGTTGGAGAACTCGTGTGCAAAAGGCATGAAGTTGAACATGTAGAAGTAGGTGTAGTTGGTGTTGGGACGATCCATGGAGACCATGTCCTTGGTGGTATCGTCGGCCAGCCAGCTGTCCAGAATGTCAGAGCCGATGGTGGCTTCGTCGATCTCGCCGCGCTTGATCATCTCAGGGCCGTTCACGGCAGCCTCGGCATTGTAAATGCGGCTGATGGTGTCGATAAAGACATTGTCCGCATCATAGTTCTCGGGGTTCTTCTTCATGATCCAGGTTTCCAGAGACTCGTAATCGGACAGGTAGAAGGCACCGCAGCTGTACAGGGTCTCGGCGCTGGTGGCATACTGGTCGCCCATCTCGCTCAGCAGGGGGCCGTAGGCGGGCTCATAGGGCAGGTAGCACAGCAGGCTCAGGAAGCCGGGAAAATCGTAAGTCAGGGTGTAGGCCAGGGTGTGGTCATCCACAGCGGTCACGCCCACGGAATCAAAGTCCACGGGGGCGTAGGTGGAAGCGGTGCCGTCCGCTGCGGTCACGGTCACGTTGCCGCTGCCATCGGTGACATAGGTGGTGCCGTCATCGTCCACAGTGCCGTTTTCAGCATTGGTCAGGTAGACGTGATAGTTGTAGTAATCATTCGCACCGGCAATGTAGGCGGTGACCAGGCCCACGTTGGAGGAAGCGTAATCCGGGGTCAGCACATACTGCAGGGCATCCACAAAGTCCTGTGCGGTCACGGGGGCAACGACTTCGCCGTTGTTGTCCACCCAGTTCTCCTCGCGCAGGGTGAAGGTCCAGGTCAGGGTGTCGGCATCCCACTCCCACTTGGTGGCCAGGCCCTCGCGCATCACGCCCTTGTTGTCGTACTCGACCAGGGTGTCCACGCAGTTTGCACCCACGACCATTTCCAGGTCGGTGGCGGTGGTCAGGTAGTTCAGGGTTGCAGGCTGGCTGGAATAAAGCACGGTGTACTTGCTGGTATCCGCACCGGAAGCAGAACCGGAGGAGCTGCCGCCGCTCTTACCGCCGCAGCTGGACAGCAGACCGGCGGCGCAGGCACCTGCGGCTGCCAGGCCGCTTGCCTTGAGGAACTGACGACGAGAAATAGACTGTTTCATAATGAAATTCCCTCTTTTCTTCGTGTTGAAGTCTGGTTGCCGCCCAAAGCCGACAGGCCCGCTGTTTCCCGGCAGCGGGAAGCAAAAAAAGACGTAACGGAAACACATCCGTTACGCCTTTGTAACTTGTCCTCCCGACCACAGCTGGGTGGTTAAGAAGAATTATAGCATTTTTTTGGAGCTGCGTCAATAAAAACCTCTCCGTCCATGCGAAGCGCCGGAGAGGTCCAGCGATCAGCAGGTGCTTTCGGTCGGGGCGGGAGCGGCTCCTGCTTCAGGGGCAGCGGCGCTTTGCGCTGGCTGAGAGGGCTGCATCTCGGCAGCCAGCTCTTTTGCAGCCGCTTCTGCGGCCTTTTTGGCCTCGCGCTCGGCCTGACGCTCCTTGGCGCGGGCCACAGCCTCCTCCTGCCGCCGTTTTTTGGTGCGCAGCTTGATGCGGCAGACAGAACAGATGCCGTCCGCACAGTTGGGCGCAATGGGCTTGCCGCATTCTTTGCAGAGGGTCTTGGTGCACTTGTAGACACTGACGGGGCCAAGGCTGGTCAGCTGGCGCAGCTTCAGGCCGTCCAGACCGCCGTTGGAGCAGGCGGCAACGCAGACCCCGCACTCGCTGCACTTCCACGGCGTGATCACCGCGCGGGTCTGGCCATCGGGCAGGTCCTCAAACTTGATGGCACCGCTGCGGCAGCTCTTCTCACACCGGCCGCAGGCAAAGCACTTCTGGGTGAAGTTGGGCAGGTGGTAGCCATAGCGCAGGGGCGTTTCGGACACCGCCTTGAGCTGCTTGGTGTACTGGTGGAGCAGCAGCCGGAAATCCTGGCTGCTCTCGTCCTCGCTGCGCAGGCCGGGCAGCATCCGCAGCAGCTGCTTGGTGCCCTTTTTGGAGCCGGAGGTCACCTGCTCCATCACCTCACGGCGGGAGTACTCCTTGACGTGGAAGGGGGTATCGTCCAGCTCGTATGCCAGCGTGAATCGGGCCTCGAACAGGGGCTGGCCGAAGAACTCCACCAGCCGGGTCAGAACGGCACGCAGATGCTCGGCACAGACGTCGTTCTCGCACTCACCGCAGGGGGTCAGGTCGAGGACCAGCTTCTTGTTCAGAGCCAGATAGGCCAGCGTTTCCCACGAATAGGCCGAGACGCAGGTGCGCACCACGGTGTTTTTCCGGGTGGATTTTTCGCAGCCGATCCAGATGGTGTCACCATCGCTGTCGGCAGGGGAGATATCCCGCTGCACCTGCTCCGGCGAGGGGGCAATGCAGCCCGACCGGCAGGCTGAAACACACAGGCCGCAGTCGGTGCAGGGATCCCAGTCCTTGACGAGGTTGGGGCGGGTGAAGATCTCATCGCCATAGGGGCAGATGTCCTTGCAGGCTGTGCAGGGGGTGCGGTGGGGGTGCAGGTTCCAGCACTGCTTGCGGTTCACCTCGGGGTGGGTGGTCTTCATCAGCGCATCCATGGCGTAGCGCGTAAAGATACTCATAGGATCACTCCTTTTCGGGGTCCATCACCGTGGTGATGTCGGCGTTGTCCAGCAGGAAGCGCTGGACTTTCTGTGCAACCAGTGCGGCGGCAAGGGTGTCGGGCTCAGCACCCGGCGGATATCGGCCTCCGGGGTGTCCTGCAGCTGGGACAGGCGGCGGTACTCGTTGTTGACCTCCAGCGTGCTCACGGTGATGTTCTCGGCTTCAGCAATGGAGCGGGAGGCCAGCATGGAGCGCAGGTTCCGCTCGGCAGCGTCACGGTAGCCTGCCCGCAGGGCGGCAGCGGTGGTGTGGCTGTTCTTGCAGTGCTTTTCCAGGGTGATGTTGCTGCGGGAGAGCCGCTGCTCCAGCATCCGCATCTCATTGTCGGCGGTGCGGTCCAGCATGGCCTCGGGCAGCTCCACGGTCAGGTTGGCACCGGCTTTTGCCAGCAGTTCCTGCCCGGCGGCGCGGTCGGCGGCATCTTCGTGGATCTTCCGCTTTTTGGCCCGCACGGCCTCGCGCATGGCGGCAAGGTCTGCATAGCCCTGTGCCCGGGCAAATTCCTCGTTCAGCTTCGGGGTGGTCTTTTCGGCCACGGAGTGCAGCTTGATCTCAAACTGCGCGGTCTTGCCGGAGAGCTCCTCCACCCGGAACTGTTCCGGGTAAGTGAAATCAAAGCGGAAGGTTTCGCCAGCGGTGTGGCCGTAGATGGCATCTTCGGCGGCAGGCATCAGCTTGCCGTCCCCCAGAACTACCATCACCTTTTCCATCCGGCTGTCGGGGATCTCCTCCCCGTCCATGAAGCCGACAAAATCCAGCAGAACCCGGCTGCCGCGCTTGGCGGGGGCGGTGGAGTTGTGGTAGACGGAGCGCATCCGGGTCTGGTGGACCATCTCCTGGTCAATGGTCTTTTCGGAAAGCGGCCGCACATGGCGGGTGACAGCCAGCCCCTTGTACTGGCCTAATTTTACTTCTGGTAGATTTTTTGCGTTGTTGGACATATCGTTTTACTCTCCTTTTATAAACCATGAACAGCCAGCCAGTTTTCCACAACAGAGGAAAACATTTCTGGGTATTTGGCGTTTTCAGCATCAAATTCATGGAGATAGGTCTCCACTTCCTCACGTGTCACGGGAGTGGTGCGTTCCCAGATCGTGAACACCGTGCCGTTGCCCATATCGAAGGTCGCAACTTGCTGGTGGGTAGTCTCTCTCAGCTGAAGAAAAACGGCGTTGAACCGGTGGCCCAGTTCCGTGTCCGGAGCCAGTGAGAGGGGGAACGGGTCTGCAGTTACCACATATCTGGCATCAAAGAAACCGGTGGGGAAATAGTGGGTGCCCGGCACCGAGAAGCTGTCCGGCAACTTGCCGTCCAGTGCATGGTTGGGCAGGTCACAGTTCCGCAGGTGGCCGGGATTGTAGAGCATGTCATCCGGGATCATATAGGCGACCTCGCCCTCCCCAGATGTTCAACCAGCCATTGTGCCATGGCCTGGATCTGCGGTTTGTCCTTGCGGTCATAGGTCAGCTCGTCCAGCCGCTGATACTCAGCAAGGTCTGCCGGGTGGAACGCATGGATAACGAACTCTGGCAAGGCCATGACAGTGAGCGGGGAGCACCGCACCGACACGGCGAACAACAGTGTAAAGACCCAGAAACAAAGCTTTGGTATTTTGAAATGCTCGATACTCTCTGCCAGACCCGCCGCACCGCAGAGAAACAGAATGACATAGGCGGGCACGTACAGCAGCATCTGATGGGAGCCGGAATTCTGCACTCGGGTAAATAAGAGCATACTGAGCATCAGCTCACACAGCGCCAACACAGGCAGGCTGGGCTTTTTCCGCTTGACGCAGAGCCACAAACCAAACAGGATCAAAATAAGGTTCAGCAGGCCGGTGCGCATGGCATGATAATAGAGCTCTACTGCAATGCCGCCGACATTATAGTACGAATAGCGGTCGGAGTAGTTAAAAGCCAGGATCTTGCTGACCATGGGCCAGAGCAGGACCACCATTGCTGCCATGGCGCAGACACCAAACAGGATGAGGTTGCGTACTCGGCGCAGGGCAAGGCCCTTTTGGCCCTGTTTTGCGAGCTTTGCACTGCTTACAAAAAGCAGAAGCGCATAAGAAAAATAATAGCCCACCACAAAATATAAGTACCAGCGGCGGCTCAGGATAAGCGCGGCCGTTGCCAGGAAGATGAGCACGAACCGCCCCGGCTCCAGCTTTTCAAAACGGTAGTCCAATGTGAGGAGCAGAATGGCAAAAGCGAAGATCAGACCGAACCAGTCCGGCTGTGCCAGCATAGCGCTCATTCGCAGGAACGGATAGGTCAGCACCCAGGAAAAGCCGATGATAAAATACCAGAACTTATTCTTGACCTCCAGAATCTGCCCGATTTTGATCGTGAGACCAGCCAGCATCAGCATAAGGCTGGGGGAGCACACAGAAAACCTGCGCAAAGCGTAGCTGTCACCCGTTTTTGCGGTGAGGCAGAACGGGAACTCAGTGAACAGAGTGATGAAATTGGTGTAGTCTTCAGAAAATGTGCTTATGATGTACTTAAAACCGGCCACCGGACCCAGCGCAAAAGCCGCTTCGGTATTGAACTGCTTCTGAATGTAGTTCACATAATCCCAGGCGTAGATGAACTGCCGCCGCCCCAGCGCCCAATAGAAGTAGAGCACAGCTCCGGCCCAGAAGGTGATAATGGCTGCGCGGTGGAAGAAGTCCAGCTCCACACCGGCAGTGTGCAGCACCCACAGCGCGCCGTAGAACAGCACACAGCTGCACCACAGGCTCACCAGCGGGAAGAATGCCGCCGCGGTGGGGAACAGCAGACCCACCAGCACCAGCAGGAGTGCTCCAGCACCCAGCCCGATGCCGCCCTTTGCCCAGGGTGAAAGGGTCTTCTTTTCAGAAAGTATCGTTGACATTGTACATGCTCCTCGGTTTTGAACCACAATATTACAGCTTACAGTATAATGATTCCGGGCGGCGCAGGCAAGAGGGCAGGCCCCGGAAGATAAAATATCCCGCCTGCATTTCAGCAGACGGGATATTTTGAATGCGATATTACTTTTTGGAATTCTGCTTTGCCGCGATGGTGGCCTTGCGCTTCTGGGCGGCGGCCTTGCGGGCAGAGGCCTGTGCGGCTTCCGGGTGGGGGAGCCTCCGGCGTGATGCGGTACATCCGGCTGCCCATGGCGGGCAGATCCACGCTCAGGGTGTAGTCCCGGCCGTACACGCCGCCATCGGTGGTGTGCAGGTGTCTGGTGCGGCTGCGGTCCGCGCCGTTCCAGCAGGCAGCCTCGCTGTTCAGCAGCTCATCGGCGGCGCAGGGGTACTGGAAGTAGAGCGGGAACTTTTTGTGGGCGGTATTCTGGGTATTCATCACACAGAGGATGGTCTGGCCCGCGCCCTTCCGCAGCCAGGCGTACACACCTTCGTCCCGGCTCTCACAGGCGATCCACTCAAAGCAGTTCGGGTTGTATTCGCCATCGTAGAGGGCGGGTTCAGTGGCATACAGGCGGCCCAGCTCGGCAAAATATTTCTGGAAGCTGTCGTGGAAGGGATACTTCATCAGGCCCCAGTCCAGCTCCTTTTTCTCATCCCACTCCCGGAAATGCCCCAGCTCATTGCCCATAAAGTTCAGCTTTTTGCCCGGGTGGGTGTACATGTAGAAGTAAAGGGTGCGCAGCTGGGCACATTTTTCCTCGTAGGTGCCCCACAGCTTATCAATGATGGTCTTTTTGCCGTGCACCACCTCGTCGTGGCTGAGTGCCAGCAGATACAGCTCATTGTAGAAATACTGCATACGGAAGGTCAGCTTGTGGTAGGCATCGGGCCGCTCACCAAAGGGCGTGGCAAAATAATCCAGCGTGTCGTGCATCCAGCCCATGTCCCACTTATAATCGAAACCGATGCCGTCGTAGCGGGTGGGGGCGGTGACCTTGAGGAAGTTGGTGGAGTCCTCGGCGGTGTAGATGCCGGTGGGCCAGCGCTCGTTCAGGCCGTGGTTCAGGTTCCGCAGGAAGGTAACAGCGCCCTCGTTCACGCCGCGGTTGGGGTCGCCCTGCCAATAAAGAGCGCGGGAGATGGCGTCCATCCGGATGCCATCGCAGTGGTAGACATCCATCCAGAGGGCAGCGGCGCTGTTCAGGAAGCTGCACACCTCCCGGCGGTAATAGTTGAAGTTGCAGGTGCCCCACTCGCTGTGGCCCACATCACTGTCGTACTCGTAGAGGTGGGTGCCGTCAAAGTTGGCGAGCGCGTCGCCATTGGCGGCAAAGTGGACGGGCACAAAGTCCATGATGACACCAATGCCCATCCGGTGGCAGGCGTTGACAAAGGCTGCAAAGTCGGCAGGGTCGCCGTAGCGGCTGGTGACAGAGAAGTAACCGGTGGTCTGGTAGCCCCAGCTGCCGTCAAAGGGATGCTCTGCCAGCGGCAGCAGCTCCACATGGGTGAAGCGGTGATCCAGCAGCCAGGGGATCAGCTCCCGGGCCAGCTCCCGGTAATTGTACCAGCCGTCTGAGCCGTCCTCGCGGGTGGCGTTGGGCTTGTGCTTCCAGCTGCCTGCATGGAGCTCGTAGATGTTCAGGGGCAGGTTGCGGCACTTGTCCCGCCGCTCCATCCAGCTGGAATCGTCAAAGGCAAAGTCCATCCGGGCCAGCCTGCTGGCCGTGCCGGGCCGCAGCTCAGTGGAAAAGGCATAGGGGTCAGCCCGCATCACGGTGCTGCCATCCTTGCCGTGGATGCGGTATTTGTACAGCTCTCCCTCGGCAAGGCCGGGCACAAAGCCGCTCCACACGCCGGTGTCGGCCTTCTGCATGGGAACGCCCGGCCCCCAGCCGTCAAAGCCGCCGCAGATCTCCACAGCCACGGCCCCCGGGGCCCACACGGCAAACCGCCAGCCCTCCTGCCCAAAGTCATCCCGGCAGGGGTGCGCGCCCAGCACACGGTAGGCATCAAAGCATTCGCCCGCAAAGAACGAGCGGTCGATGGTGGGAAAATTCATGCAGATTTCTCCTTTTCTCAACGGGATACACCCGGTCATATTTACCAATAATTTTTAATCAAAATCGTCACACTTGCTGATTTTAACGGAGACTATGTAGAGAATTTATCAAACATCCACACAATTGGCGGAGTTTGTGGTATACTGAGCCTACCGCTGCTGGGCGGCAGAAGAAATGATATGGGAGAGAGTAACTATGGCATGGTATGATACCGCAGTTTTTTATCACATTTATCCGCTGGGCCTGTGCGGCTGTGCGCACGAAAACGATGGCCAGCCCACACCGGGCGCGTTCGCAAAGCTGAACGCCTGGGCCGAGCACGCCTCCAAAGACCTGGGCTGCACGGCCATTTATATCGGCCCGCTGTTCGAGAGCGGCTCCCACGGCTATGATACCATCGATTACCGCCGGGTGGACCGCCGCCTGGGCACCAACGAGGAGTTCAGGGAGTTCGTGGCCAACTGCCACGCCCGGGGCCAGAAGGTCATTGTGGACGGTGTGTTCAACCATGTGGGCCGGGATTTCTTTTGCCTTCAAAGACCTGCAGGCCAACCGCGAGAACGCCCGTTATAAGGACTGGTTCTGCGATGTGAACTTCTGGGGCAACAACGAGTACAACGACGGTTTTTCTTATGGCAACTGGGGCGGCTTCAACCTGCTGGTCAAGCTGAACCAGCGCAACCCCGAGGTGCAGAACTACCATTATGATACCATCCGCTTCTGGGTCGATGCATTCGACATTGACGGCATCCGGCTGGATGCAGCGGATGTGCTGGACTTCGACTTTATGCGCGGTCTGCGCCGCCTTGCCAACGAGGTAAAGCCAGAGTTCTGGCTCATGGGCGAGGTCATCCACGGCGATTACAGCCGCTGGGCCAACCCTGAAATGCTCCATTCCGTTACCAACTATGAGCTGCACAAGGGCCTGTGGAGCGGCCACAACGACCACAACTATTTTGAGATCGCACACACCATGCGCCGTCTGCAGGGGCTCTGCCACGACACCCGGCTTTATACCTTCTCGGACAACCACGATGTGGAGCGCCTGCCCAATAAGCTGCGCAACCGGGAGCACATCCGCCACATTGCAATTCTAGTATATACGCTTTGGGGCATTCCGTCCATCTACTACGGCTCCGAATTTGGCATCGAGGGCAAAAGGAGTGGGGCAGTGACTGGCCACTGCGCCCCTGCCTGGAGCTGGACAAATTCCGGGATGACATGACCACCAACCCCGTCACCAGTGTGTACGCCGCATTGGGCAGGCTGAAGGCCGAATACCCGGCCCTGAGCTGGGGCGAGGTGAAGGAGCTCCAGCTGACCACCCAGTGCTATGCCTTTGCCCGGGTGCTGGATGGAAAAGCCCTCGTGGCCGTATTCAACAACGGCGACGGCCCGGCGGAGATGGAATTCCAGCTGCCGGTGGAGGCCAACGCTGCAACGGACCTGCTGGCCGATACCGTGGGCGCTGAGAATGTGATGGTCAGCCTTGCATCTGGCCGGATGAAGGTCCAGCTGCCCTCCAATTACGCCACTGTCCTGCGTCTGGATTGACAGGACACCTGTCATGCACTATTATAATAGGGAAAAATGCTGACAGGGGGAACAACAATGAACGCAGCACAGCGCCGGGAAAAGATCTTGCAACAGCTCCATGGGGCCAGCGCACCCATCAGTGCCAGTGCACTGGCCGCAAAGCTGGGGGTCAGCCGCCAGATCGTGGTGGGGGACGTGGCCCTTCTGCGGGCAGGCGGGGCCGAAATTGAGGCCACCCCGCGCGGGTATCAGTTCCACCCGACCCCCGGCGGCTACACCGGCATCCTTGCCTGTGTGCACAGGACTGCTGATGAGATGCGCACCGAGCTTTATACGGTGGTGGATCAGGGAGGCGTGGTGGTCGATGTGGCGGTGGAAAACCCGCTTTACGGCGAACTGCGGGGCAACCTGAACCTTGCCAGCCGATACGATGTGGACACCTTTATCACCCAGGCAGCCAATACCCCGGAGTGCCTGCTCAGCCGGATGACCGGCGGCGTGCACCTGCACACCCTCCGCTGCCCGGATGAAGAAACATTCCAGAGGATCGAAGCTGCATTGAGAGAGAAAGGGATTCTCTATTGATATTGTAAGAAAACTCGAACAAACTGTCTATCCCCGAAAAACGAAAAGCGTTGGATATCCAACGAAACAATGAAAGTGGTTGATTATTTTGGACATCCGCATTGAAAAGACTGACCGCGCCATCGAAAAGGCATTCATGGAGCTGCGTGCCCGCCAGCCGCTGGAGAAAATCAGGATCAAAGACCTGTGCACACTGGCCAAGGTGAACAAATCCACCTTTTATGCCCACTATGAGGATATCTATGAGCTGTCCAGCCGGTTGGAGAACAAGCTCATCCATGTCATTCTGGACAGCGTGCCCAATGTGGGGCTTACCGCTGCACAGAGCAGCTGACCCGTGAACTGTTCCATGCCTTTGTTCAGAACCAGGAGGCGGTGAACATCCTTTTCTCCGGGGCAAGGCAGGGGATCTTTGCCAACTGCATTGAAAAGGGTCTGCGAGACCGTCTGGCGGCCAAAGACCCCACCTTTGCAGCGGACCCCGACCGGGGCATCCTGCTTTCCTTCTGTGTGCAGGGCTGCTTCTATGCCTTTGCCAACAACAGCGGCCAGATGGACGTGGAACATCTGGTCGATCTGCTGGCTGTGATCGCCAAGGCGGCGCAGAGCCTGAACCGATGACGGAATCGTAATCATGAGAAAGGCTCCTGCGAAAGCAGGAGCCTTTCTCATTTAAAAATACATGGAAACCGGTTCTTTTTATTGTTTCAATTCATGGCTCCGGCCTTTGTGAACATCTGTTCGACCTGCGCGGCGAGCAGGCTGTGCTCCGTCGCTTCCAGCAGGGGGTCTGCGGCCAGCAGAGCGGCGGCCTCGGCCTGAGCGGCGGCGTGCAGGGTGCGGGTGTCGTTCATCAGGTCGGCGATTTGCAGGGTGGGCAGGCCGTGCTGCCGGCTGCCGAAAAAGTCGCCGGGGCCGCGGGTCTCAAGGTCGAACTGCGCCACGGCAAAGCCGTCCGAGGTGGAGCAGAGGAACTTGAGCCGCTTCTGGACGCTCTCGGCGGTGTTGTCGCTGACAAGGAAGCACCAGCTCTCGGCGGCACCCCGGCCCACGCGGCCCCGCAGCTGGTGCAGGGCACTCAGGCCGTAGCGCTCGGCATTTTCGATGACCATGACGGTGGCGTTGGGTACATCCACGCCCACCTCGATGACGGTGGTGGATACCAGGGCATCCAGCCGGCCGGCTTTGAAATCGTCCATTACAGCGGCTTTTTCCTTTGGCTTGAGCTTACCGTGCATCAGGCCGACCCGGCGGTCGGGGAGAAGGGCTTTGGCAATGTCCTCGTAGTAACTCTTTACGGCGTTCAGCCCGCCGTCCGGCGTGTCCTCGATGGCGGGACAGACGATATATACCTGCCGTCCGGCTCCGATCTCCCGGTCAAGAAAGCCGTAGAGATCCCGCCGCTTTTTTCCGGTGATACACCGGGTCTTGACGGGCTTGCGGCCCGGGGGCAGCTCATCAAGGATAGAGATGTCCAGATCACCGTAGATCAGCAGGCCCAGCGTGCGGGGAATGGGCGTGGCGCTCATCACCAGCAGGTGGGGATTCGCGGCCTTTTCGGCCAGCATTCCGCGCTGCCGTACCCCAAAGCGGTGCTGCTCGTCGATCACGGCAAGACCCGGCCGGGCAAATTCTACGCCTTCGCTGAGGATGGCGTGGGTGCCCACCACAAGGTCGGCTTCGTCACTGCGGATGGCAGCCAGCGTGGTGCGGCGGGCGGCGGCCTTCATGCCGCCGGTCAGCAGGGCCACACGCATCCCGAAGGGGGCCAGCATCCGGTTCAGATTCTCTGCGTGCTGGGCGGCAAGGATCTCGGTGGGGGCCAGCAGGGCCGCCTGGTATCCGCTGCGGATGCAGGCCCAGATGGCGGCGGCGGCAACCAGCGTCTTGCCGCTGCCCACATCGCCCTGCAAAAGGCGGTTCATGGAGGTGCTGCCGGACAGATCGGTCAGAATTTCGTCTACGGCCCGGCGCTGGGCACCGGGGGGGGAGAAGGGGAGCGATGCCCAGAAGGGGGCCGGGTCGAGCCGCTGCATGGGTGCACCGGTGGAGGCGCTGCCCCGGTTCTTCATTCGTCCAATGCCCAACTGGAGCACCAGCAGCTCCTCGTAGATGAGCCGCCGCCGGGCTGCATAGGCCTGCTCTTCGGTGGCGGGGCAGTGGATGGCCCGCACTGCATCTGCCTTGGAGAGCAGACGGTATTTTTTCAGCATCTCCTCTGGCAGCGGGTCGGGCAGGAGTTCCGCATGGGGGAGCAGCTGCCGGATGCATTTTGCGATCACGGTGCTGGAAAGCCCCTCGGTCTGGGGGTAAACGGCCTCGAAGGGAGCGGCGGTGATCTGTGCCGCCGTGCGCACCTGCGGGTTGACCATCTGGCGGCGCAGCATCCCGCCGGTAACGATGCCCTGAAAATAATATTCCTGCCCCAGCTCCAGCTTCTGGGCGGCATACGGATTATTGAACCAGGTGATCTCCAGGCTGGACACATCGTCCCCGGCAGTGATGCGCTCCATCCGCCGCCCGCCCGGCAGGATGCGCCCGCCGGGTTTGGCGAACACCTCGGCCTTCACCACGCACTCGGTGTCTGGCGGGGCCTCGGCAATGGAGTAGGGACGGGAAAAATCGATGTAACGCCGGGGATAGTGGCAGAGAAGGTCGGCCAGTGTCACGATGCCCAGCTTCTCAAACCGCTCGGCGGTCTTGGGCCCCACGCCCTTGAGGTAGCGCACCGGCGTGTCCGGGGTCAGGGTGGTGTGATGTTCAGCGGGCATGGCAGGAGACTCCTCTCGTGGTTTTCTTTATTCTAGCACGTCCGGCGGCAAAAGAAAACAAAAAATCCCGGAAGCCGCAGCTTCCGGGAACTTTTGGAGGTGACGACCAGATTTGAACTGGTGGATGAGGGTTTTGCAGACCCTTGCCTTACCACTTGGCCACGTCACCATATTTGGAGTGAATATTTCCACTCCATTTGGAGCGGACGACGAGGCTCGAACTCGCTACCTCCACCTTGGCAAGGTGGCGCTCTACCAGATGAGCTACGTCCGCATATTGGTGCATTTACCCTTGCACCACAGGGGAAAGACGACCCGGATCGGGCTCGAACCGACGACCCCCAGCGTGACAGGCTGGTGCTCTAACCAACTGAGCTACCGGGCCATATCCGGAGTGATTATTACCACTCCGTTATGGAGCGGCCGACGAGGCTCGAACTCGCTACCTCCACCTTGGCAAGGTGGCGCTCTACCAGATGAGCTACGGCCGCATATCAGAGGAACAGGAGTAATTCTTGTTCTTCTGAAAGGTGGTGCCTCCGATCGGAATCGAACCAATGACACGGGGATTTTCAGTCCCCTGCTCTACCGACTGAGCTACAGAGGCGCACCGGACGATGATTATTATACCTGAAATTTTGATTTTGTAAAGGGGTAAATTCAAAATTTTTGAAAAAAACTGAAACTTTTTTTCATTTTATGCGTTTCAACGCGCAAAATAAGAATGACTTTCTGAACTTTTTTCTGCCGGATCGGGGGGGGACAAGAAATCTGCCCGAAGAAATTGACAAGTAATACAACCTATGGTTTAATAAAAGAAAAGAACACCGACGCTTTTGCTCTTTACACATCGCTTATACTTATTATAAGGGAAAGAGCAAAGGCGTTTTGATTTGACGACCTGCTCATTACAAGAGAACAGGCCCGGAGGACAGCATGGCAAGAAAACAGGAATATGGCAACGAAAGCATTACTTCGCTGAAGGGTGCCGACCGTGTGCGCAAGCGCCCGGCCGTCATCTTTGGTTCCGACGGAGTCGAAGGCTGCGCCCATTCCATTTTTGAAATCATCTCCAACTCCATCGATGAAGCCCGCGATGGCCACGGCGATACCATCAATGTGACCCGCTGCAAGGACGGCAGCGTGATCGTGGAGGATTTTGGCCGCGGTATGCCCGTGGACTGGAACAACGGCGAGGGCCGCTACAACTGGGAGCTGCTGTTCTGTGAGCTGTACGCCGGCGGCAAATACGGTGAGGGCGAGGACAACTACGAGTTCAGCCTGGGCCTGAATGGCCTGGGCCTGTGCGCCACCCAGTACGCCTCTGCCTGGATGACCGCCGATATCTACCGCGACGGCTTTCATTACCACCTCGACTTCAAAAAGGGCGAGAACGTGGGCGGCCTGCAGAAGGAGCCCTACAAGGGCCGCCGTACCGGCAGCATCATCCACTGGAAGCCCGACGATGAGGTGTTTACGGACATTGACGTGCCCGGCAGCTACTACAAGGATGTGCTGCGCCGTCAAGCGGTGGTCAACGCAGGCCTGACCCTGAACTTCACCGATGAAAAAGAGAAAGACCCTGCCACTGGCAAGGCGTGGTACGAGAGCTGGTGCTATGAGCACGGCATCGCGGACTATGTGGCCGAGGTGGCAGGAGAGGATACCCTGACCCCGGTGTTCAGCTGCGAGAGTGAGGCTGTGGGCCGAGACCGCGAGGACCAGCCGGATTACAAGGTGCGGATGAGCGCGGCGTTCTGCTTCTCCAATAAGGTGCAGCTGCTGGAATACTATCACAACTCCTCCTGGCTGGAACACGGCGGCAGCCCCGAGCACGCCGTCCGCACGGCTTTTGTCTACCAGATCAACAAATACCTGAAGGACAAGAACCTCTATAAAAAAGGTGAGAGCGCCATCAGCTTTCAGGATGTGCAGGACTGCTTGGTGTATGTCTCGTCCAGTTTTTCCACCCGCACCAGCTACGAGAACCAGACCAAAAAGGCCATCACCAACAAATTCGTCTCGCAGGCTATGACTGATTTCCTCAAGCATTATCTGGAGGTCTACTTCCTTGAAAAGCCGGAGGAGGCCCAGAAGATCTGCCAGCAGGTGCTGGTGAACAAGCAGAGCCGTGAGCATGCAGAAAAAACGCGCCAGAGCATCAAAAAACGCTGTCCACCCAGATCGACCTTGCCAACCGGGTGCAGAAATTCGTGGACTGCCGCACCAAGGATGCTTCCCGCCGGGAGCTCTACATTGTGGAGGGCGATTCCGCTATGGGCGCGGTCAAGCAGAGCCGCGACAGTGAATATCAGGCCATCATGCCCATCCGCGGCAAGATCCTGAACTGCCTCAAGGCCGACTATGCCCGCATCTTCAAGTCGGACGTCATCGTGGACCTTATCAAGGTCATGGGCTGCGGCGTGGAGCTGGGCGGCAAGCACAACAAGGAGCTTGCCACCTTCAACATCGATAATCTGCGCTACAATAAGATCGTCATCTGTACCGATGCTGACGTGGACGGCTACCAGATCCGCACGCTGGTGCTCACCATGCTCTACCGCCTGACCCCGACCCTCATCGAGAAGGGCTATGTGTATATCGCAGAGTCGCCGCTGTATGAGATCACCACAAAGGACCACACCTATTTTGCCTACACCGAGCCGGAAAAGGCCGCTTTCCTGAAGGAGATCGGCGACAAAAAAGTATACCATCCAGCGCTCCAAAGGTCTGGGTGAGAACGACCCCGAGATGATGTGGCTGACCACCATGAACCCGGAGAGCCGCCGTCTGATCAAGGTGCTGCCCACGGACGTGGAGGAAACGGCCCGGGTGTTTGACCTGCTGCTGGGAGATAACCTTGCCGGACGCAAGGAGCATATTGCACAGCACGGCGCGGAATATCTGGATGATCTGGATGTGAGCTGACGAGATAAACCCCTCCGTCAATGCTTTGCATTGCCACCTCCCCTAGTAGGGGGAGGCCCTGGCGCTGCGGAACGCCCTGCGAGTTCCCCTCTATGCCAAGGGCCCCACTATTAGGGGGCTGTCGAGCGTATGCGAGACTGAGGGGTTGGATCCGGGATATAGATGCTGATATAGAGGAGCAAAAATGGCAAAACGAACAACCAAAAAAACGACCAAGCCTGTCCGCCCGCAGCTGGGCGACGGCGTTGAGATCCTGAACGCGGGCAGTGTGCTGGAAGATCCCATTACCAGCACGCTGGAGACCAACTATATGCCCTACGCGATGAGCGTCATCGTCTCCCGCGCCCTGCCCGAGATCGATGGCTTCAAGCCCGCCCACCGCAAGCTGCTGTACACCATGTACGGGATGGGCCTGCTGAAGGGTGCCCGCACCAAGTCGGCCAACATCGTGGGCAGCACCATGCACCTGAACCCCCACGGTGATGCCGCCATCTACGATACCATGGTGCGCATGGGCCGGGGCAACGAGAGCCTGCTGGTGCCCTTTGTGGACAGCAAGGGCAACTTCGGCAAGGCATACAGCCGGGATATGTCCTGCGCCGCTGCCCGTTATACCGAGGCCAAGCTCGAGGGTGTCTGCGAGGAACTGTTCCGGGATATCGATAAGGAGACCGTGGACTTTGTGCCCAACTACGACGGCACCACCACCGAGCCGACCCTGCTGCCCGTGACCTTCCCCACCATTCTGGCCAACAATACCCTGGGCATTGCAGTCGGCATGGCCTGCAACATCTGCTCCTTCAATCTGGCAGAGCTGTGCGCCACCACCGTGGCTCTGATGAAGGATCCAAAACACGATATCTCCACCACCATGCCTGCCCCGGATTTCGTGGGCGGCGGCCAGATCCTGTACGATGAGGCCCAGATGCGGGAAGTCTATGAGAATGGCCGGGGCAGCATCAAGGTGCGTGCCCGGTACAATGTGGTGCCCGGCGAGAATATGCTGGAGATCACGCAGATCCCGCCCACCACCACTGTGGAAGCCATCATGGACAAGATCGCTGAACTGGTCAAGGCGGGCAAGATCAAAGAGATCAGCGATATGCGGGATGAGACCGACCTGAACGGCCTCAAGCTGACCCTTGACCTCAAGCGCGGCGTGGACCCGGAAAAGCTGATGGCCAAGCTCTACAAGACCACCCGCTGGAGGACAGCTTCAGCTGCAACTTCAACGTGCTGGTGTCCGGTCAGCCCCGGGTCATGGGCGTGCGGGAGATCCTGCAGGAGTGGACAGCCTTCCGCATGGAGTGTGTCCGCCGCCGCACCTACTACGATCTCCACGGCAAGGAAAAGCGGCTCCACCTGCTCAAGGGCCTTGCCGCCATTCTGCTGGATATCGATAAGGCCATCCATATCATACGCACCACCGAGGAGGAGACTGAGGTGGTGCCCAACCTGATGATCGGCTTTGGCATCGACGAGGTGCAGGCCGACTATGTGGCTGAGATCAAGCTGCGCCACCTGAACCGGGAGTATATCCTCAAGCGGACGGGTGAGATCGAACAGCTGGAAAAGGACATTGCCGACCTGAACGATATTCTGGCAAAGCCTGCCCGCATCCGCCGCATCATCATCAATGAGCTGAACGATGTGGCCAAGAAATATGCCCAGCCCCGCCGCAGCGAGATCCTGTATGATCTGCCCGAGGAGGAGAGCGGTGCCGAAGAGGAATCCATCCCGGATTATCCTGTTACCGTGTTCTTTACCCGTGAGGGCTACCTGAAAAAGATCCCGCCGCAGGGTCTGCGCACCGCCGGTGCCCACAAGCTGAAAGAAGGCGACGAGATCGTGCAGCAGATCGAGACCCGCAACAACGTGGAGGCGCTGTTCTTTACCGACAAACAGCAGGTGTACAAGGTGCGCCTGAACGAGCTGGAGGACGGCAAGGTGGCCCAGATGGGCATCTACCTGCCGGGCCGTCTGGGAATGGATGAGGGCGAGAATATCCTCGCCATGGTCATCACGGGCGATTACAGCGGCTATGTCTTCTTCTTCTTTGCGGGTGGCAAGTGCGCAAAGATCCCGCTGGCCTCTTACGCCACCAAGCAGAACCGCCGCAAGCTGCTCAAGGCCTATTCCGACAAGGAGCCGCTGGCAAAGCTGCTCTTCCTGCCCGAGGACACGGAGCTGGCCATCCGCACCAGCGCAGGCCGGATGCTGCTGGTCAACACGGCGCAGATCGCTGCCAAGACCACCCGCGACAGCCAGGGTGTTGCTGTTGTGACCCTGAAAAAGAACCAGACCATTGCATCTGTCGTCCCGGCGGAAACGCTGGAGCTTGCCAACCCCCACCGCTACCGTGTCCGCAGCCTGCCCGCCACCGGCGCGCTCATCCGCGCCGAGGACGAGGGCGAGCAGCTGACAATGCTGTAAAAAACTCCCCCAGTCTCGCATTCGCTCGACAGCCCCCTCTAGGATGGGGCCTTTGGCATGGCGGGAAAGCTTTTGCTTGAATTGCAAAGTATTCGGTTTCGCCAGAGGCTCCCTCTCCGAGGGAGCTGGCACGGCGTAAGCCGTGACTGAGGGAGTTCAAGCAGTAGCGGAGACAATTTTAAATCGTTTATCCTGAAAAGAGGAAGCTGTAATGCAGAATATTGACCTGATCTGTATTGGTAAAATGAACGCAAAATATTTTGCCGAGGGCGTGGCAGAGTACCAGAAGCGTCTGGCTGCCTTTGCGGCATTCCGGATCATCGAGCTGCCGGAGGAAAAGATCGAGGAGAAAAATGCCTCCGATGCTGTGGTGAAAAAAGCACTGGAGAAGGAAGGAAAAGCCATCCTCTCCAATGTGCGCAAGGGTGCTGCCATCGTTGCCATGTGCATTGAGGGCAGGCAGATCTCCTCCGATGAGCTGGCGCAGTTCCTGGCCGACCGCGCAAACAGCGGGGCAGGGGATGTGGCGTTCGTCATCGGCTCCTCCCACGGCCTGTCCGATGAGGTGAAGAAAGCCGCAGCCCTCAGATTCAGTATGGGCCGCATCACCATGCCCCATCAGCTGGCCCGCCTGGTGCTGACCGAACAGATCTACCGGGCCTGTACCATCAATGCCGGTATGAAGTATCATAAGTAAAACTTGCAAAGAGAAACAGAGGACGGAACAGGCAGCCGTCGCCCGGTGTTAGGAGATGCGGGAAACGTCACCCCGCCTGTTTCTCAGAAAGAAAGGGCCGTTGCAGAAATGCAGAGGCCTTTTGCTTTACAAATATAAGAAAACATGGTAAAGTAGAGATACGCGG
>VOFI01002100.1_pt1 | contig 48441 bp, 74 predicted proteins | sample 5384131 | NCBI WGS metagenome assembly VOFI01 (sample SAMN12384728, study PRJNA508395) | human gut metagenome | isolation source: healthy gut H | host: Homo sapiens
ATAACTCTGAAATACGAATCCGATCGTATGATTCCGGTATGAATCCCAGTCTCTGTCCTTATATTTCTTCGTAGATATTCCGTTGATGATCAGGTCGCCGCTGTCATAACGGTCCAGTCCTCCGATAATATTCAGAAGCGTAGTCTTTCCCGATCCACTGGGACCTAGAATTGCCACGAATTCATTATCTCTTAAGTTCAGGCTCACATCATCCAGCGCCTTCTGTACCAGATTACCGGTCCTATATTCTTTACAAATATGCTGTATCTGAAGCATGTATTCTTTTTCTCCTTCTTCCATCTGTTATTTTTTTACAGACATCTGTTATTATTATACAGAAATATTTTATAAAATCCGTATTTTTATACTTTTTAATCTTTGCTTTTTATTTAGAAATATATCCGCTAATCACAGTCTGATTTTTATCTGTATATAGCATCGCAGATGTTAACCTTTCCACCAAATACAGTTGACTTTTATTTCCCGTCATGTTAACCTTTTGTTTATATCAGTTAACAAGTGATTTATATTACACACAAAGGAAGGTAACACCATGATTTCAGAAGTTCATACACACGAAGATCCTATATTGACACGCGAAGAGGCCATCGAGATTTTAAACACTCCGGACGACCAGTTAGATGCTCTCATCGAACGTGCCGGAATCCTCCGTAAAAAATATAAAAGGAAACCACGTCAGCATTCATATTCTGACCAATGTCCGCAGTGGTAACTGCTCTCAGGACTGCGCTTACTGTGCGCAATCCTGTCGCTCTAATGCAGACATCGACACTTATAAATGGGTAGAAGACGAAAAATTATACAATGATAATGATTTTGTAAATGAACATCATCTTTCCCGCCACTGTATCGGATTAAGCGGCATGGGATTCACAGATGCAGAGATCGAACAGCTTGCCGGACGTATCCGCAAGATGAAAGAAACCGGAACCCATCTCTTGCTGCTCCATCGGATTCTTAACCGAAAAACAGGCAAAAATGTTAAAAGACGCCGGACTTGACCGTATCAATCATAATCTGAACAGCAGCCGTAATTATTACAGTCACATCTGCACCACACACACTTTTGACCAGCGTGTGGAAAATATACATATGCTTCAGAGACTCGGTTTCGAGATCTGCAGCGGTGGAATCATCGGTATGGGCGAAAGCAAAGAAGACGTTGTAGATATGCTTTTTGGAACTGAAAGAAATTAATCCGGAAGCTCTCCCGATCAACTTCCCTGCTGCCGATTCCGGGTACTCCTCTTGGCGATCAGGATATCTCGGGACTGACTTATGAATATGGCATAAAGGTGCTCTGTCTCGCAAGACTTCTGGTTCCGCAGTCAGACATCCGCTGTGCGGCAGGACGTGAAGTGTATTTCAAAGGACATGAAAAGGAATTGTTAAGTGTTGTAGATTCCATCTTTGCCTCCGGATATCTTACCGCAGGTGGTCAGGGTATTAAAGATACTATTCAGACGATAACAGATGCGGGATTCACTTATGAGATAGAGTCTGCATAAATTGTTATTCTCAGGTTAATAGATACACTTCCGGTCTCACAATAGTTACGGGGATTCTATTAATTCACTACAGCGTTAGCTACCCGGACCAGAATAAAAGTTGGACAGGAATGCTTTTTTCCAACTTTTATTCCGGTCCGGGTAGCTAGCTTAGTGAATTAAGTAGAAACTACATCTGCTTCCTCACCACCATATACTCATCCCCATTCCGATAATAAGGGCACTGATAATGCTGGTCTGAAATAAGACGCATATATTCATCTTCATCCATATTGATATCGCACATATAACTTTCGTAATCTTCGTCGTATGTATAATAAGTGCAGCTTTCGCAACTATTCTGAGCCATTATAATTCCCCTTTTCTTAATTTGATAATTGAGTTTTTACATTATTGCATAATTTTTTTCATTATGATCTGTTTCCCATCGATTATAGCATATTTCTTGGTACTGTACGAAAAAAGAGCATAAACATTGCGATTACGGGTTGCCCAAGATTTGTTATCCATGCTATATTTTATGTGATATTTTTATCAAAATAATCACACAAAGAAAAAGTACTAAAGGAAAGGGTTATTATGGATTCAATGTTTAACACTCCACAGGAAGTTGTGCAGGCCAACATGAATGGCGCTGTAAAAAAGCTACAACTTCTAAAAAGAAAGTTTTTTCATGGGAATCATGGCTGGTGTCTGCATCGCGCTTGGCGCACAGTCCAGTAATGTTGCCATGCATGATATTGCAAATGTCGGTCTTGCACGTCTGGTTGCCGGCTACGTCTTCCCGGTCGGTCTGATGATGATCGTCTTTATCGGAGGCGAATTGTTCACCGGTGACTGTATGATGACAATGGCCTGTATTAAGAAAAAATTAGTGTAGCTGCACTCATACGGACACTGGTTATCGTTTATATCGGTAATATGGTTGGTGCTGTTGCTCTGGCATATCTGGTATATCTGTCCGGACAATATAATTATACCAGCGGCGCTCTTGGGGCATTTACGATCAAAGTTGCTCTTGGAAAGGTCAGCTTATCTTTCCTTCCTGCTCTGATTTCCGGAATCTTATGTAACATTCTGGTATGCGCTGCAGTATTGATGGCTTCTACCGCGAAAGATATAGCAGGAAAATCACTTGCTATCTTTTTTCCCGATCATGGCATTCGTTGTATCCGGCTTCGAACACTGCGTTGCAAATATGTATTATATTCCGGCCGGAATCTTTGCTTCTATGAATCCGGATTATGTTGCAAAAGCGAAAGAATTATATGGTATCACCGGCAGTCAGATTCTTTGCTTTAAACTGGGGAAACTTCTTCACCATCAATCTTCTTCCTGTTACAATCGGTAACATTATCGGTGGCGGATTTATCATCGGCGGATTATTCTTCTACCTGCACGGAAAGAACTGTAAATAAAGGCTTGACGGAATCGTGGATCTTCTGACGATCATTCCCGCTTTCTTCCTTTCCGGATTTGTTATCTTTCGGATCTTTGCGTGTAGCATGTCTACACTTCTTATCGTAGGGTATGGTGACATTTACCCAATCACAACTCTGGGACGTATAATGGCAATCTGCATCGCTTATCTGAGGGTTGGTGTCGTTGCTATTCCTACCGGTATTATCAGCGCCGGTTTCGTTGAACAATATCAGCGAAAAAGCAATATTTCCGATCTCAAAGATATGGATATAAAAGAAAATACATTCTACGGTTAAATGATATTATGATCATACGCACAGAAGGCCTGGATAGTTGATACGCTATCCAGACCTTCTATTCTTTTCATCATTTTCTATTCCCGAACCAATCTAGTAATCTTTCCCGGCTCTTATAAGTTTTATTTTTCCAATTCCCGGATCATTTCTACAAGCTTCTCTGCAGTTGCTTCAATTCCAAGCCTGGAACTGTTAATACACAGATCGTACTCATATGGCCTTCCCCAGTTTCTGCCGGTATAATAGTCGTAATAAGCTTTTCTGTCTTTGTCCTTTTTTCTTACCATGGCTGTTGCAGACTTTTCATCTATAGACAACTGTTCCATCTTTCTCTTCACACGCCATTCAAACGGGGCTGCAATAAACAGACTAATATGATCAATCTTTGCTTGTTCCAATATATAGTCCGCACAGCGTCCGACAAATACACAATCTCCTTTTTTCTGCAAGTTCTCGTATGATCGAATTATATGCCAGATGCAAAGCATCATTCGCCGTCATTCCATTCAGTTCCTGGTTCGGCACATCATACCATACCTCATGCAGCCACGGATTACGCTTTTTCTCATCTGCTTTTTCCAGCACATCTTTTGGCATCGCTATGATCTTCTCTCTGCCCTGTCTATTAAATCTCTGTCATATAATTCCAGTCCAAGCTTTTTCTGCAACTTTTCTTCCGATTTCGTGGCCACCGCTTCCAAATTCTCTTCCGATACATATAATCATAAGCTTTTCCTCCTTTGTAAGTACCGATTCTCTCGTTTATCTTAAATATAGCTCTTTTCACTGTATTTTTAAACCAACAATCTGAAGGAAATGTCTATTATCAAAATCTTCTTTGCCCGATCTGCATATTTTCTATTTTTTTTCTCACAAGCTTCACAACCGTCTCAATATGATCACAAAACGGAAAATTATCCACCGGCTGGATCTTCACAGCCTGGTATCCATGTCTGGTCAGATATTTTAAATCTCTCGCCAGTGTCTCCGGATTGCAGGACAAATAGACCACTCTCTTTGGGCCAAGCTTTATCACAGAAGGAAGGAATTTCTCATCACTTCCGGCTCTCGGCGGATCCATGAATACGACGTCTGCTTTTTGGTTCTTCGAAGCCATATCTACCATGAATCTTCCCGCATCACCTGCATAGATCTCGGCATTTGTGATGCCATTTTCTTTTGCATTGATTCTTGCGTCTTTTACCGCATCTTTGTTCAGTTCTACTCCGATCACTTTCTTCGCATTCTTAGCCGCGATCAGACCAATTGTACCGGTTCCGCAGTATGCATCGATCACTGTCTCTTTTCCGGTCAGTTCCGCATAGTCCATGGCTGTATTATAGAGAACTTCTGTCTGCACCGGATTTACCTGATAGAACGATTTTGGAGAAATGCGGAATGTACATCCGCATAACTTGTCTTTGATAAATCCCGGTCCGTAGATCGGCTTTTCCTTTCTCCCAGTACCATACTGGTCTGCTTGTTATTCACATTCAGTACTACGGTTGTGATCTCCGGATGCACTTTTCTCAAAGCCTTCACAAAGTTATTCTTTGATGGCAGGATCGGTGAGCCCAGTACCAGCACCACCATGATCTCACCAGTTTCAAATCCTCTGCGGACCAGCACATGTCTTAAAAGCCCATATCCGTATCTTCGTTGTATGTCTTAATCTTAAAAGACGGCAGAAGTTCACGGATCGTGCGGATGATCTCCTGACTCTTCTTATCTTCGATCAGACACTCTTCCACTGCGATCACACGGTGCGTTCCTTCTGCATAAATGCCGGATATGACATTGCCCTTCTTGTCACGGTCAAATACCGCATGTACTTTATTTCTGTAAAAAATATGGATGTTCCATGCCAATGATCGGGCTGACTTTGCAGAATCCGCCTAACAGCTGTTCTTCCTGCTTCTGCTTTCTTTTCAGCTGTTCTTTATACGGCATCTTCTGGAGCTGGCAACCGCCACATTTTTTTATCAATCTTACATGCAGATTCATTCTTTGTCTGCTTTCCGTCTTTCTGTTTCTTATTTTGTATCTTACTCTTCTGCCCGGATTGCCCAGCGCATTTTCGTGCATTTCGCACGGCTGTTGCGGAAGCATTCTTCTTTGGACGGTCGGATGACGTCTTTTTGCGATCTCACTGTACAGTCCCTCCTTTTTCCATTGCTTGAATGATTTCTTTACAAGACGGTCCTCTCCGGAATGGAATGTGAGGATTGCAACTTTTCCGCCCGGCTTTAATACACCCGGCAGCTTATCCAGGAAATCATACAATACTTCAAACTCATTATTCACATCAATACGAAGTGCCTGGAATACTCGCTGGCTGGATTTCCGTACTGCTTCTTTTCTTTCTTTTTCCGGGATAAATGCAAGTGTCTCTTCGATCACCTGATGAAGTCCCGTTGTTGTCTCGATCTTGCCGCCTTTGCGGATCTTCTCTGTGATTGCTTCTGCGATTTCTTCTGCATATGGCTCATCCGAATTTTCAATCAACATGCCGGTAAGCTCTTCTTTGGAAATATCCCGCAGTCTTTCTGCTACGCTGATTCCCTTTTCCGGATTCATACGCAGATCTAAAGGTCCCTCTGCCTTGAATGTAAAACCACGGTCCGGATTGTCAATCTGCATAGATGACACCCAGATCTGCCAGTACGAAATCAAACTTTCCGGCCTCTTCTGCCACTTTATCGATATTTGCGAAATTCTCAAGCTTTACCGTCAGGATATTCGGCCCGAATCCCTTTTCTTCCAGTCGTTTCTTTGTCTTCGCCGATTCGATCGGGTCTACATCCAGACCATAGATATGCCCTTCTCCCTGCAGTTTTTCCAGCATCTTCGACGTATGACCGCCGTATCCCAATGTTGCATCCAATCCCTGCTGTCCCGGCTGAATGTCAAAAAAGTCCAGAATCTCATTCACACAGATAGAAATATGCATCCCCGCCGGTGTTCCGCCTTTCTTGATGACTTTGGAAATGGTATCTGCATACTTTTCCGGATTCAGCTCTTTGTATTTTTCTTTATAATTTCTCGGATGTGTTCCGGAATACCGGACTCTCCGTTTATGTTTCTTCTCCTGATTTTCCTGATTCTCCATAATCTCTCTCCCATTTTGTCAGTTGTTCCGGTATATCTACATCCCGAAGTTCTGTTTCTTCTGTTTCGCAGAGCAGCACATCATCCATATGTGCTCCGATGATCTGTTTCCCGCCTTTGTCCCCGGAAAGCCTGCTAAGTTCATCAAAAAGCATCGATCCCACAATACAGGATTTCCCATTTTGCCCTTTCGCCCGGCACATACGATTTTTCCAGGATATTTCTTACCTATATCAAGCATACGGGCAAATGTTGCGGCTGTCAATCCCGGCTGGTCACATACAATGAACATTGCACCTTTTAATTCCGGATTTTCTTCCAGTGCTTTCTGTAGTCCTAATCTCAGGGAATGTGAGATTCCAAGATCCGGTTCCCAGTTCTCCACTACCAACATACCCTGTGCTTTGCTGCACGTTCTATCTCTTCGAATCTCGTCACCGCTACCTGTGTACATAACGGAAATGCCCGCATCTTACGAAGGGTATGTTCGAACATTCTTCCCCCGTCCAGTTCTTCTAACAGCTTATTACTGCCATATCTGCTTGACTTTCCCTGCTGCCAGAAGGATTCCGCCAGACGTGCTTCTGTCGCCCGCACTACAGAACTGCCGATCTTATTCGCCTTATCCGAAATCAGGTAACACAATTTCCTGTCTTTTCTTGGATCTACATCTCCGATCTTCAGACCTTTTTTCACCTGCACACCTTCCTGCAGCATGCCTCGGATCACACCGTCCAGCTGGGAATATACAGGTTTTCCTCCTGTTACGGCAAGAAGCTGTCCCTTCTTTACAATATCTCCGATCTGTGCCTTTGGCTCCATTCGGCCATTGCCAGACGCACGGATCAGGCGCTCCAGCGCATAACCGCCCACATATCCAGGAACGCCGGTATTCGGAATCGGCTGTCCGTCATAGATGATATCCGCAAGCGTCTCACCACGCATCGTTTCTATCACAGCATGAACATCTTTTCCCGCAGTAAATCCCGGACCGAGACCGATCACATACGGTGCATCCGTCCGTCTGGTCCCCATATTTTTCTTTGCAAGGATGGCATCCACAAGTAGATCCGGGTGAAATTCCTTGCGGATCTCGGCTTTCGGATCTACGATCACGGCAATCTTATTTTCTTCCAGTACAGCCAACGCTTCCTGATAATTCCGGACAAGGATTCCTTCTATCCCTTCCACTTTTGCCCTGCCTTCATAAACGGCTCTGGACATCGCCACTTCCCTTCTTACGGTAAGCGGCACTGCAATATCCGTCATGATCACCTGAAAGCCCGCCCGATAAAGTGCTACACCCACGCCGGTAGCCAGGTCTCCGGATCCCCGGACCAATGCCTTTTTCTTATTTTTATAAATTTCTGACATATCTACCATCTTTCTTCCAGCGGAATCAGGTCCGATGTTACGTGGACTTTGCTGATCTGTCCTGAAAACTCTGTATCTTTTGTATTCTTCTCTGATATATACTTCTCTGACAGCTTCTTTCCAATATCTTCCGCAAGCTGCATTGCCGTCTGTTTCTCTTCCTCTGTATCAGCCTGATTCAGTATAACCTGATATTCCATCTCATCCGTCACACATTTGCGTCCTGCACTCCGACTTACCGCAAGTGTCATGATATCTTCTGGACGCAAAATGTCTTCCCCTGTCTGTCCAAGAATTTTCTCCACTTCTCCGATACGAAAACATACATCCTTTATCTTTTTTCCAATCGCACGCATCCCATAGACATTCAGAACTATGCCCGTTTTCTCACAGATCACCGGCTCATGTTCTGCAGGAGCTTTCACTGGAAAATGCTTTGCCCCGTCCGCTTCCAGAAGCAAAAGTACAGGTTCCCGGCTTACTTCTTCCAGAAACTCCTTCTGAAATGATGCAAGCTTTCCTTTCCGTATCTCACGCCCCATCCACACAGCTTCGTAATCCGACAGCTTCTTCTGGAACATTTTCATCGATGGCTCTCCCAGAAAATATTCCGCATTTGTTTTTTGTATATGCGTCGTTGTTGAAACCGCGCATGGAATCCTTCCATCCGAATTTTCCATACATTCCCGGAGCATTGCACGGATCACCGTTGTCTTTCCGCCGCCCCCTACGACCGATACTATCTTGTGAAAATCTCCTTTATAAATTCCAACAGCCTGGCATAAACTGCCAGGCTCTTTCCATTCACCATTCGTATAACTTTTTATCATATATGAATTATTTCTCAGCTTTCTTTTGTGTTCTCGGAAGTGTTAAGTTTAACACAATTGCTACGATCGTTGCAAGTACCACCGGTGATTTTCCAAAGATCGTCGTTACCCATTCCGGGAACTGTGCCAGAGACGCATTTGCCTGTGTCACACCCATTCCGACTGCAACCGCAAGTCCTACTACTGTTGTATTGCGGAAATCCATCGGCTCCGTTGTGATCAGTTTGATACCTGTCATTGTGATCGATGCAAATACCGAGATTGTCGCACCGCCGAGTACACAGTAAGGAATCGTTGTCAGTAAAGAAGAAAACTTCGGAATCAGTCCTGCTGCCAGTAAGATCACGGCGCCATTCCCATTACCACACGGCTGACTACCTTCGTTGTAGATACAATACCTACATTCTGGCTGTATGTTGCCGTCGGAAGTCCACCGAAGAATGCACAGATAATATTACTGATACCATAGCCCACGATTCCACCTGTCAGTTCTTCGTCTGTCGGCATACGATCCATAGAACCTGTTGTAGTTGCAGAGAAGTCTCCGATTGCCTGTACCGCATTGATTGCGAACAGGATTCCAATTGCCACACATGCAGAAGGCTCGAATTTGATACCAAAATGCATTGGCTTTGGAAGTTGGAAGAATGATGCCTGTGCAACCGATGAAAAATCTATCATTCCAAAGAATAATGCCACAATATATCCTCCAATGATTCCGATCAGAATCGATGCCAGTTTCCACACACCTTTTCCATAATGGTTCAATACCGTAACGATCACAAGGGTAATCAGTGCTACCAGCCAGTTCTGCCATGCACCGTATGATTTACTGCTTGCACCGCCTGCCATATAGTTGATTGCCGTCGGATACAGAGACAGTCCAATAGAAAATACAACCGTTCCGGTAATCAGCGGCGGGAAAAATTTACGGATTCTCTTAATATTCAGTCCGACTAACAATGCGATCACACCACCAACGATCTGTGCTCCCAGAATCGTTGCAATGTCAAAATCTGCTGCGATTGCCTGCATACTCGGAACATATGCGAAACTGATTCCCATCATCACCGGAAGCGCCGATCCGATGCGGAAACTTTTTGTCTTTATAAAAGGAAATAACTGCAATAATGTAGTCAGTGCCGACATCACCAGTGCAGCCTGTATTAAAATAACGGAATCTTCCTGCGAAAGCCCCGCCACACCCGCAACAATGATCGATGGTGTTACACATCCGACGATCATCGCAAGCACATGCTGGATTGCAAGCGGCAGTGCCTGTCCGATAGAAGGTTTCCCATAAAAATCAAATAATGCCTGATCCATCTGTTTTGCTTCTTTTGTACTCATACATATCCTCCCGTGTACATTCTGCTCTCATATTTTCAACCTTAAATATTATATATTTTTCTGCTTTTTTTTTGGGTAGACCTGTAGTTATTGAATGTTTTAATGAAACCTTATAAGCTGTGGTTATCAGAGCTATTACATTTCGTTATACACGCATTACATTTTATCATGATAAAGTACTAAAATTCATGATAAAATGACAGATAGAGATTAAAGACAAACGGAGGAATGAACAATGGGAATTTTGTCTAATATTGAACCAAAAGAAGTATTTCAGTACTTCGAAGAATTAAGTATGGTACCAAGAAGTACCTTCCACACAAAAAAAGATCAGTGATTTTTGTGTAGAATTTGCGAAAGCACACAATCTGGAATATATCCAGGATGAAATGAACAACGTTATCATCAAAAAACCTGGTACTGCCGGATATGAAGACAGTGATCCGGTCATCATCCAGGGACATCTGGACATGGTTGCTACAAAGACAACTGACAGCGATCACGATTTCGAGAATGATCCTTTAGACCTTTTTGTAGATGGTGATCTGATCGGGGCAAAGAACACCACTCTCGGCGGTGACGACGGTATCGCAGTCGCTTATGCTATGGCAATTCTTGCCAGCACAGATATCCCGCATCCACCGATCGAGGCTGTATTTACAGTTGATGAAGAGATCGGTATGGGCGGTGCACATCACCTCGATACATCCGTATTAAAAGGAAAGATCTGCCTGAACATCGACTCTGAGATTGAAGGCGTTATGACAGTCGGATGTGCCGGCGGATACATTTATGATACTTTTATCCCGATCGAATGGAGTGAAGAAAGCGGAACCAAGATGACAATCTCCCTTTCCAATCTGCAGGGAGGACATTCCGGTGCCGAGATTCAGAAGCAGCTCGGAAATGCACATAAGATCATGGGACGTGTTCTGTATGCACTTGCAAAAGATTACGACTTTAACATCGTAAGTACAAACGGCGGAAATGCGGCAAACGTAATCGCACAGTACAATACGACTGAGATCATCGCAGATCCTGCACAGGCTCAGGATATCATAGATGCTGTTGCCGGACTGGAACAGACTATCTACGCTGAATTTGCCGGACAGGAACCTACTTTATCTCTGAAAGCAGTTTCCGATGGCGAGACGACCTTAAAGGCCTTTGATGCAGATACTACTTCACATGTAATCGGATTCCTTTATGGAGCGATCGACGGTGTACAGTGCTATGACCGTGCATTCCCTACCGCTGTAGAATCTTCCCTGAACACAGGTATTGTTGAGACTACTGAAGACACTGTAAAGATTAAATTCCAGGTTCGAAGCTCTGTCGCTACCAAGTTAGATGATATGCAGAACAAACTGGATCTTGCAACGGATCTTGCAAGCGCATCCCGTGAGATTTCCGGTGAATATCCGGCATGGAGCTACAATGCAGATTCTGTGATCCGTCCTAAGGCAATCGAACTTTATAAAGAAATGTTCGGAAAAGAACCTACTGTTGAGACAACTCACGGCGGACTGGAATGTGGAATCTTATACGGCAAGAAGAATGATCTTGATATCATTTCTTTCGGTCCGGATCTTACAGGTGTGCATACATATAATGAACGTGTACATATCGCATCTACACAGCGTATGTGGAACTACCTGAAAGAACTTTTAAAAGCATGTAAATAAACATAAAAATGCAGAGACTTTTGAGGGATTACTTCAATCCTTTTAAAAGTCTCTGCGTTTTTGTTATGTTCTATTACTTCTTCTACTTCATTATATCTGACATTCTAAGAACCGGACGGAATTCTCACAATCAGCTTCTCCTCATCATTTTCCATTATTGTCAGCACCGGCACATGCTTTTTACGAAGCGCATGTACTACCGGATAAGTCGAAAAGACATTTCCATTCACACATACCGCCTCCGGTTTGTATTTCAGAATTTCTTTTACCTGTTCTTTTATCCGCTTTTTCCATTCCTGCTTTTCCATCAAAACTTCTCCATAGATTCCATCTGTCTCCATCTCCGGCGGCTCTGACAGCGGCATCTTATGTACCGTTACATTCTTCATTTCCGGAAGCATATGCAGAAGTTCTTTCACTTCTTCATCACATGTTCCGTAACAGACAATACACGGCGCTTCTACATACTCTTTGAGGCTGATTTCACACGCTTTTACCGCATCCTCCAGATTCTCTGTCGACATCAGAAAGCCGCCTTTATGACAGAATCCTGCTCCTGAAAGTCCGGTTGCTTTCTGTAATGCTTCTCCCTCCAGCCCAAGCCAGGCTTCTGGGAACGCACATTTATAATTCATGGAAAATTCTTTTTTTTCTGTGGCTGAATGCAATATCCTCCGCGATTTGACGGGAAAATCACAAATGCAATCTCCGTCTCTGACAGCCGTTTCTGGCATGGAACAAATTCCGGAAGAATCAGGATTCTTTCATCACATTTTCCCTCTTCTACTGCATCATCATGTGCCTCCAAAATCTCTTCTATCTTCCTGTCCGCCTTTCATTTCCACGGAATCTCTCGAACTTGCTTTCCAGTATCATTCCAGCCATACTGACTGCATGAAAGAATGCATCATCATGATTTCCTTTTGCATCCCATGCCGGATTAAAACTTCCGATCAGCGAAGCCAGTTCATTCTTCTCACCGGTATTATCATTCTGATCGAGAGGCTGGACAAAGGATTCATCAAATTTTTCTGCCAGTTCTTCTCCAAGAATCTCCGTTCCTAACTCTTCCCACAAAAGTCCGAATGCTGCATATGGAATCCCGTTTTCCCTGACACGGCTGTCCTTCTGATGATGGTCATATGCTCCCCGTCCGATGTCAAATACAATACCGTCATACTCTTCCGGCACCTGATTTCCCCTTGTAATCTGAATTTCCGGGTTCAGATATAATAACAAGGCCGATGAAAATATATCATCTGCATGAAATTTTCCCCCGTGAGTAAATGCTTTTGCATCTTTCTGTCTGATCTTATTCAATAAATTTTCTTGATTCATAGTTTCTGTTCCTTCTTTGAAAAAGGCAGTTTTTCAACATGTAAGTTCTGAAAAACCACCTTTTTATCATTCTTTATTATATTATTTTTGCCAGATATACGTCTGTATTCTCTGTGTCAGAAGCAGATACCTCTGCATGGTTATTTACATAAATACTGATCTGATTTCCCTGGACTTTTCTTCCTGTATCTTCCGCTGTAAATACATGTCCTCCGATAATCACCTTGGTTCCATATGGAATTACATTCGGATCAGTTGCGATTGTCTTTCCTTCTGCAACAGGTGTTCCCGATGCCGTAACTTTAGATGCTTTATCGCAAAGCAGATCTCGCAAGGACAATAATATGTAATCTGGAAATTTTCAAGTTTCTGTCCATACATGTCCTCTGTTGCATTGGCCTTTTCAATTCCGCCGCCTGTAAGAGAATAATCATCTTTCAGGATACGTGTTGCCCATACTGCATTTTTGGTATTGACTTTTCCTTCGATAATTCCGAGTTTCGTACTTGCAGCCTCTATCGTCCTGCCATCTCCTGCATACATGACCACATGATATACATACCCTTCTTTAGCATAGAAGATCAGATCTCCCGGCTGGGCATCTTCTACAGGAATCTTCGTTCCATACTGGCTTTGATCTTCTGCTACTCTTGGAAGGCTGTATCCATACTGTTTATAAATCTGCTGTACGAATCCAGAGCAGTCTGCACCGTCCGTCAGGCTTGTACCACCCCACACATATGGATTACCGATAAACTGTGACGCAAATTCCAGCATGGATTCCCGGATTTCTCCACTTGGCGATCCCTCTTTTACAGAAGTCAGTGTATAATATAATGCCTGATTTTCTTCTGGTTTTACCGTTTCTTTTGCTGTCTGATATTTATCCTCACCATTCGCTTCAATCTGCTTTTTTGTTTCATCACTGAAGTCCAGATACTTCTGTTCCACAAAGCCTCTGACTGTGACATCGTGCTCTGTACATCTGCCAGAACGACGGCGTACCTACGACAAGTCCAAATGCAAGCAACCCTGCAAGCGTTTTTGTTCCTAATCTTTTTGCGACTTTTACGTTTCTCAGTTTCAAAATCTGGCTCCTTCCATATATATTTGCATTCATACATCTGTATGGTATAAACAAGATTCTTCCTTTTTTATTCTGGTATAGATTCGTATACACTGATTTTTATTATACGCCCTTCATTTTAAAAATTCCACCCTTGTTATTATCCTATTTCTATCAACTACTCAAATATTTTGCTCAATCTTTTCACTGTTGGACATTTTGTTCAAGCAACAATAAAATCCGCCTGGGTAAACTTAAATCCCTTTTCCCAGACGGATTTCCTGTTTTGTCTTATTTTCTTTCGTCGTTCCTTACATATCCAGAGGATATTTTGCAGTCAGCTCTGCAACCATTCCTTTGACTTTTTCAATGTTATCTTCACTCTGAAGTACGAGTGCGATACACTCTGCGATCATATCCATGTCGTCTTCTTTTAATCCTCTTGTTGTAACCGCCGGTGTTCCAAGTCTGACACCGCTTGTCACGAACGGTGATCTTGGATCGTTCGGTACCGTATTTTTGTTACATGTGATGTGTGCGGCATCCAGACGTTTTTCCAGTTCTTTACCGGTCACATCTTCTCCTCTTAAATCAACCAGCATCAGGTGATTATCTGTTCCTCCGGATACAATCTTCACTCCACGGTCCATCAGTCCCTTACTGAGTACCTGTGCATTTTTGATAATCTGTTTCTGATATTCTGCAAATTCAGGCTCCAGGGCTTCTTTGAAGCATACCGCTTTTCCTGCGATCACGTGTTCCAGTGGTCCTCCCTGGATTCCAGGGAATACAGCTTTATTAAAGTTGAATTTATCTGCTGCTTCCTGATTACAGAGGATCAGACCGCCTCTTGGTCCGCGCAGTGTCTTATGTGTTGTCGTTGTTGTGACATCTGCGTACGGGATCGGGCTTGGATGAAGTCCTGCTGCAACAAGTCCTGCGATATGGGCCATATCAACCATCAGGTATGCTCCTACTTCATCCGCGATCTCACGGAATTTTTTGAAATCAATGATTCTTGCATAAGCACTTGCTCCCGCAATGATCATCTTTGGTTTTTCTTTTACTGCGATCTCACGTACCTTATCATAATCGATCACACCCTCGTCGTTCACTCCGTATGATACGACGTTGAAATATTTACCGGAAATATTAGCCGGAGAACCATGTGTCAGATGTCCGCCATGATCCAGGTTCATACCCATGACTTTGTCTCCGGGCTCCAGCATTGCAAAGAATACTGCCAGATTTGCCTGTGCTCCGGAATGTGGCTGTACATTGGCATAATCACAGCCAAATAACTTCTTTGCTCTTTCTCTTGCAAGATCTTCCACTACATCCACACACTGACATCCACCATAGTAACGTTTGCCCGGATAGCCTTCTGCGTATTTATTTGTAAGCGGACTTCCCATTGCTGCCATGACTGCTTTGCTTACCCAGTTCTCCGATGCGATCAGCTCCAGATGCGAATTCTGTCTCTTCATCTCGGCCTGAATGGCGTCTGCAATTTCACTGTCTGCTTTTTAATTTCATCAAATGCATACATATTTGAGTCCTCCTGGTTTGTTAAAAATTTAATTTATTTAATATGATATCACTTTACCACGGTGAATGCCAGTGTTTTTGTAAAAAGAGGAAACCTCTGATGAAATTAATCATCAAAGGACTCCTTTAATTTATCCATAAATCCTTTTTTTCCTTTTTGCCTTTATGTTCGTGCTCTTCCGCTTTTTTTCAGATTTCTCTGCTCCGAGGGAATTGCCGGTCAGCTCATCGAATTTACGCAGTGCTTCTTTTGCTTCGGCACTTAAGTGTTCCGGTGTCTGGACCACAAGTGTCACATAATGATCGCCGCGAACCTGTGCATTTCGAAGAGATGGAACTCCTTTACCTTTCAGACGTACTTTTGTATCTGTCTTGGTTCCCGGTTTTACCGTGTAGATCACTTCTCCATCTACCGTCTTGATACGGATATCCGCACCAAGCGCTGCCTGTGCAAAGGAAATCGGAACCGTTGAGAAAATGTGTACATCCTGACGCTGGAAGATTGGATGTCTTGATACCACAACCTCCACCAGAAGATCTCCTCCTCGGCCGCCGTTGATACCTGGCTCACCTTTTTCACGGATTCTGACACTCTGGCCATTATCAATACCTGCAGGAATTGATACGGATATCTTCTTCTTGCTGGCTACATAGCCTGTTCCGCCGCAATCCGGACATTTTTCCTTAATAATCTTACCAGTTCCCTGGCAATCCGGACAGGTCTGGACATTCTGTACCGTTCCAAAGAATGACTGCTGTGTATATACTACCTGACCTTTACCGCCACATTTCGGACAAGTCTCCGGAGATGTTCCCGGTTTGGCACCTGTTCCGTTACATTTCGGACATGGGTCTTTTAATACAACGTCCAATTCTTTCTCGCATCCGAATACAGCCTCTTCGAATGTGATTCTGACACTCTTACGGATATTCATACCTTTCATCGGTCCCTGGTTCGCACGACCGCCTCTGCGTCCTCCGCCGAACAGATCTCCGAAGATATCTCCGAAAATGTCGCCAAAATCAGCACCGTTAAAGTCGAATCCGCCATATCCGCCGCCTGCTCCCGCACTTCCGTCAAAAGCAGCATGACCAAACTGATCATACTGACGGCGTTTTTCCGGATCACTTAAAATCGCATAAGCTTCGGAAGCTTCTTTGAACTTCTTTTTCAGCTTCAGCATCACCCGGATTCATATCCGGGTGATACTTCTTGGCAACCTGTCTGTATGCTTTTTTTTTTCAAAGTTGCTTCGTCAGCATCTTTACTGACCCCAAGCACCTCATAGTAATCTCTTTTTGACTCTGCCATTTCCTATTCCTCACTTAATGTTCTTAGACTTCTTTGTAATCTCCGTCTACGACATCGTCGCCCTGGAATCCTTCTGGTGCCGGACCTGCTCCTGCATTAGCTCCTGGCTGAGGACCAGCTCCCTGAGCTCCTGCTGCTGCTTGCCAGCCTGCTCATACATCTTCGTAAATAATTTCTGAGCGCTCTCTGTAAGTTTTTCTTTTCCTGCTTTGATCTCTGCAACCTGCTCATCTGTAAGAGTATCTGTATTTGCTTTTTCAAGTAATTCTTTCAGAGCTTTGCAGTCAGCTTCTACTGCTGCTTTGTCTGCACCGTCAAGCTTGTCGCCAACTTCCTGCAGAGCTTTCTCTGTCTGGAATACCATAGCATCTGCTTCGTTCTTAGCATCGATTCCTTCTTTACGTTTCTTGTCCTGAGCTTCGAAAGCTGCTGCTTCTTTTACAGCTTTATCGATATCTTCATCAGACATGTTAGATCCTGCTGTAATTGTGATGTGCTGTTCTTTTCCAGTTCCAAGGTCTTTTGCAGATACATTTACGATACCATTTGCATCGATATCGAATGTAACTTCGATCTGTGGGATTCCACGTGGAGCTGGTGCGATTCCGTCCAGTCTGAACTGTCCGAGAGATTTGTTATCTCTTGCAAACTGTCTTTCTCCCTGTACTACGTTGATATCAACGGCTGTCTGGTTATCAGCAGCTGTAGAGAAGATCTGGCTCTTCTTTGTAGGAATTGTTGTATTTCTCTCGATCAGACGAGTAGCTACACCACCCATTGTCTCGATAGACAGTGACAGTGGAGTTACATCCAGAAGAAGGATATCACCTGCGCCTGCATCTCCTGCAAGTTTACCACCCTGAACAGATGCACCTAGTGCAACACATTCATCCGGGTTCAGAGATTTGCTTGGCTCTTTTCCTGTAAGACGTTTTACTTCTTCCTGTACTGCACGGGATACGTGTAGATCCACCAACCAGAAGTACCTGACCAAGTTCAGAAGCTGTAATTCCTGCATCAGACAGAGCTCTCTGTACCGGCTCAGATGTCTTCAGTACAAGATCATGTGTCAGTTCATCAAATTTAGCTGTAAGGTTCATATCGAAATGTTTTGGACCTTCTGCTGTAGCTGTGATGAATGGAAGGTTGATGTTCGTTGTAGTTGCGGAAGAAAGTTCTCTTTTTTAGCTTTCTCTGCTGCTTCTCTTAATCTCTGAAGTGCCATCTTATCTGCAGATAAGTCAACACCTTCCTGTTTCTTAAATTCAGCGATCATGTAGTCTGTAATCTTCTGGTCGAAGTCATCTCCACCAAGTCTGTTGTTACCGGCTGTAGATAATACTTCGATAACTCCGTCACCGATCTCGATAACAGATACGTCGAATGTACCGCCACCAAGGTCATATACCATGATTTTCTGCTCATTCTCATTATCAAGTCCATAAGCAAGTGCTGCTGCTGTAGGCTCATTGATGATACGTTTTACATCAAGTCCTGCAATCTTACCAGCATCTTTTGTTGCCTGACGCTGGGCATCATTAAAGTAAGCTGGAACTGTGATAACCGCTTCTGATACTTTCTCACCTAAATATCCTTCTGCATCTGCTTTCAGTTTCTGAAGGATCATAGCTGAAATTTCCTGTGGGGAATATTTCTTGTCATCAATTGTTACTCTGTAATCAGATCCCATCTCTCTCTTAATAGAAGCGATTGTCTTCTCTGCATTTGTAACTGCCTGACGTTTTGCAGGTTCACCTACAAGACGTTCTCCTGTTTTTGTGAAAGCGACAACTGATGGTGTTGTTCTTGCGCCTTCTGTATTAGCGATAACTGTTGGCTGTCCGCCTTCCATTACTGCTACACAGCTGTTTGTTGTTCCTAAGTCAATACCAATAATTTTACCCATGATAAATTTCCTCCTGTATGATTTTTTATTCTGATAATTGTGAATGTTCTTGTTTCTAGTTTGCTACTTTTACCATGCTGTGTCTTACAACTGAATCACGGTATGTGTAGCCCTTCTGAAATTCCTCGGCAACAATATTCTCACCGAAGTTTTCATCTTCCACATGCATCACTGCGTTGTGGAAATTCGGATCAAACGGCTGGCCTACTGCTTCAATAGGCTTAACCTCGATTCCTTCCAGAGTGGTAAGCAGATGTTTATACACCTTCTCCATTCCCTGAACGAACGGATCTTCTTTGTCTTCTTCCTTCACTGCATCCAGACCTCTTTCAAAGTTGTCTACAACTGGAAGAATCTTCTTTATGATATCTTTCGCTCCAACTTCGTACATCTGGGATTTTTCCTTTTCTGTACGCTTGCGGAAGTTATCAAACTCAGCCATCTGGCGGGTAAGCTTATCTGTCAGCTCTTCGATCTTCTCGTCTTTTTATCTTTTTTTTGCCAAATAATTTTTTGCCAGATTTCTTTTCTGTATCTTTCGCTGTCTCTTCGGCTTCTTCGTTTTCCACTTTTTCAGAAGTTTCTGTTGTCTCGTCTGTATCCGTCTCTGCTTCTTTTGCTTCAGCAGCGGATTTTTTTTTGCCTCTTCTACAGCTTCTTTTACCATATCTTCCTGGCTTTTCTCCTGCTTATTTTCCAAGGGTCATTCCACCTTTCTATCATTCTTATGGAACATCTGATCCAGTTCTGTCTGGAGACGTTTCATAGATTTTAAAACATGTTCATAATCCATCCGTTTGGGTCCGATAATTCCTATCGTTCCCTTCATACCATCACCCAGTTCGTAGGTTGCAGTTACGACACTGCAGTCTCTCATAGTCTGTACCGGAGTCTCATCTCCGATATATACCTGAATGCCGGTATTCTCATCCTGTGCCAGGGTCTGTGTAACCAGTTCGGATAACTGCTGTTTTTCTTCAAATGCACTGATGATTTCCTGTGCGCTCTGGTTATCACTCAGCTCCGGATATTTGAAAATATTCGTCGCGCCGCTGGTGTAAATCTGCATATCCTCATCAACCTGTATCGCATCTGCCACTGCATCCAGTACATATCCGACTACCTGACTGTGGATTCCTGCCTGCTCCTTTAATCTGGCGATTAATCCCAGGTTGATTTCTTCGATCGACATGCCGTTGAGTGTTGTGTTCAGCAAAGCATATTCAGCTTTAACAGGTTTTCATTGCTGATTGGCTCTGCAATATTAATAATCTTATTCTTAATCACATTGCCTCCCAGTACGATAACTGCGATCACCTGTTCCTCATCTACCATAGATAACTGGATGAACTTAATCTTGTTTGAATTGTTCATCGGAGTCGAAACCATCGTTGCATAGTTGGTATTCGTTGCAAGAACTTTTGCTGCCTGTTTCAAAAGCTGATCCATCTTATCTGCTTTGTCAAGCATCTGATCCTGCATCTCATTCAGCTCCTGCTCTTTCTCCTCCATCAGCATATCTACATAGAGCCTGTATCCTTTATCCGAAGGAATACGTCCTGCCGACGTATGAGGGCTGGATGATATATCCCATCTCTTCCAGATCTGCCATCTCATTACGGATCGTTGCTGAACTAAGATTCAGATCCGTGTACTTGGAAATCGTTCTGGAACCAACCGGTTCACCTGTCTCCAGATAATTCTGGATGATTGCATGAAGTATTTTCAGTTTTTTTCACTCATCTCTTCATGATTTATCACCGGTACCTCCTCCTTTCGGTTTCCGGTTATTAGCACTCTTTTATCTGAGTGCTAACACCTTTCGACTATTAAGATAGCACTCTCGCATATTTTTGTCAACACTGTTTAGATATTTTTAGAAAATGTAAAAACCTTCTGATTACCACTTCTTTCGAATGCACATCAACGCAAACAGGCAGACTACTTATAATATATTGTCTGCCTGTTAATCACTTTATTCTTTTTCGTTTATATTGTTTTTAACGCAATTCCAAGGATATGTTTTGCACATCTCTGGAGATCCGCTTTGGTAATCCTTCCATTTTTACGCCGTCTACAATATCCTCTACATTTTTCCTGCACCCTGGCATCTGAAGATCATTTCCTGCCTTAATGCACTGTACACCATCGGAATAGCTGTATTTCCATTCCAAGTGCCGTCGTATCCTGAGACGTATACCAGTCTGTCATAATAAAGCCTTCAAATCCCCATTCATCACGCGCTACATTCTGAAGCATGTCATAATGATTGGCGGCATGTGTTCCATTGATCAGATTATACGATGTCATGATCGCATATGGCTGTGCTGTCTTCACCGCAATTTCGAATCCTTTCAGATAGATTTCTCTTAATGCACGTTCGCTGATATGTGCGTTCGTGAACATACGGTTGTCTTCCTGATTATTTGCCGCAAAATGCTTGATCGTCGTTCCATGTCCTTTGTAAGACTGTACACCCTTTGTATCGGCTGCCGCACACAGTCCGGTAAGCAGTGGATCTTCCGAATAATATTCAAAGTTTCTTCCGCACAGCGGATTTCTGTGAATATTCATGCCCGGTGCCAGCCACAGGTGAATATGAAACTGTTCCATCTCTTCTCCGACAATCTCACCCATTCTCTTGATAAGATCCACATCCCATGACTGCGCAAGTGTCGTCGCAATCGGGATTGCCGTACAGTACTGGTAATAATCCTGCGCTCCTTCCGGTGCTCTTTCGCAAACGGTGCAATTTCCATTCCGAACTGTTCCCCACCCGGTAATTTATTGCCTTCTTTATCCGTTTTAAAATGTGTCTGTAACCGTAATCCTGCCGGTCCATCTGCAAGGATCAGATTCGGGATCTTCCGCTTCTCGATCAGTGCCGACGTCGTATCCCCTGCTGCTCCCGGCACACATGCAGAAGATGACCCGATTACATTGCCGCCTTCTTCCAGTCGTTCGGTTCCGACACAAAGATCGGCCATCTCTTCTACCGTAAGCTGTGCAACCAATTCTTCGAGTGATGCTGCCCCCTTCTTCACATCCTCCAGTGTTAATATCTCGTCCGGTCTTTTATCTTCCAGCGTAGTACGTAGCACTTCATATTCCATGATCTTTTTTCTTAAAGTTTTCCGCATAGATCAATATCGGACGCATAAATGGTGTGTCATCCAGTTCCAGGTCAAAGATTGGGACCATATGATGAATCTCTTTTACAAATTCCTTATCCTTCATCACATTCTTTAAAAGAACCGTCTGAACTGTTTCATCCAGATCTATGATCGCGGCTACTTCCGTTGTACGTGAACTGTTCCCCCCACACGAATCGTATACTCGCCTTCCTCCATGACCCATGCTGCATCATAACTGTCATAAGATGCCATATCTTCTGTCGCAAATGTAACTGTTACCACTTCTTTTTCTCCCGGCATGAGAAGCTTTGTCTTGGCAAATCCTGCAAGCTCCTGTGTTGGTTTTTCCATAACTCCATCCGGTGCCGAATAATAAACTTGTACGACTTCTCTTCCCGGATATACCTTACCGATATTCGTCACTTCCACTTCTACCTTTACCAGCTTTTCATCTGCGGTCACTTCTTTGGTCACCAATGAGAAATCCGTGTATCCTTTTCCATACCCAAAGCAATACAACGGCATGATTCCAAATGTATCAAAATAACGATATCCGACATAAATCCCGTCACTATAGTATTCATCATCCAGATTGTCATCGCGGTAACTGAAAGTTCTCGATGACGGATAGTCATCATAAGATCTTGCCCATGTATCTGTTAATTTTCCTGACGGAACTGTTTTAGCCATCAAGACATCCGCCACTGCATGGCCACCCATATTTCCAGTCTGTCCGGTCAGAAGGATTGCCTGCACTCCGGAAATCTTCCGCAATTCTGTCAGATCTATCACGCCTCCTGTATTCAATAATACAACACAATTCGAATAATTTTCCGTCATAAACCGGATGTTCTGCAATTCTCTGTCACTCAGATAATAATCTCCTTTTTCTGCCCGCCGGTCTTTTCCCTCTCCGGAATTTCTTGCAAGCACATAAATGGCCGCATCTGCCTCTTTGATATCTGTCTCTTCGACAATTGGCTGCTCCGGTTCCTGAAACGGATGTTTGAACCAAGGATTACCGATGGCTCTCCCGTCTCATCTGACATATCTTTTAATTTTTTCAAATATGTTTTCTGCGCCTCTTCCAGATCCCGGTCGTATCTGTCAAGCCAGTCTTCTGTCACGATCTCAAATCCGGCTTCTTCTAATCCCCGTGCGATTGAAACTGTTTTTCTTACATTGACATCTCCGGATCCTGTTCCTCCTTTCACCGTATGTCTGGCTCCCGTTCCATATAATGCAATCTTTTTTATCTTATCTGAAAATGGTAATACACCGTCATTCTCCAAAAGGACCATACATTCCCCGGCCAGATGACGTACTTCATTCTCATGCTCTGTCTCATACTTCTGAATTTCATTTGTTTTCGATGCATAAATCTGTGCCATATATCTTCCTCTTTTCCTATATTATATTTTTCAAATTATAATGCTTCTGTTTCTGATTTTTGTATTTTGCTTGCAGAAATATCAGCTCTGTGAAAAATTTTAACACATTCTTCTGTCATTTTTCCATACTTAACATCCATTATTTCAGATACATTACGGACATCTTAACTGCGGTATTGTAATTATTTTTATTTTTGTTGTTATTCCAACAACATTCTTTTTCTTCTTTATAGTACACTAATACCTGCAAAACAACTGATACCATTTTAAACATATTTCTATTTTTTAAGAAAAGGAGAATCATTATGATCAGAAAAATAATCCATATAAATGAAGAAAAATGTAACGGATGCGGTGCATGTGCCAACGCCTGTCACGAAGGTGCCATTCAGATGGTTGATGGAAAAGCCCGATTAATGCGCGATGATTTTTGCGATGGCCTTGGTGACTGTCTGCCGGCCTGTCCGACAAATGCAATCACATTTGAAGAACGTGAAGCGGATGCTTATGATGATGATGCAGTAAAAGCACATCTTGCCGCCAAAGGACCGGAAGCACTTAAGAAACACCTTGATGCAAAAAAAGCACATGCTCACGATAATGATGCACCAGCTCCACATCATGGTGGATGTCCGTTCTATGGCTCGTGAAATTCAACACACTGCTCCTCATGGTGGATGTCCGGGTTCTATGGCTCGTTCGGTTGAACACACTCATAATAATGATGCAAGTGCTTCTAATAATATGTCAGGAAGTACACTGACCGCTTACTCCATGGAAAGTCAGCTTCGTCAGTGGCCGGTCCAGATCAAGCTTGCTCCGCTGAGCGCACCATATTTCCAGAATGCAAATCTGCTGATCGCAGCCGACTGCACGGCATATGCATATGGCAACTTCCACAACCAGTTCATTAAGAATCACGTTGTACTGATTGGATGTCCGAAGCTGGATGCAGTTGATTATACGGAGAAATTAACCGAGATCATCAAGCATAATGATTTCAAAAGTCTTACTATCGTCCGTATGGAAGTTCCTTGCTGCGGAGGACTGGAGCATGCCGCTACAGAAGCGTTAAAAGCAAGCGGGAAGTTTATTCCTTGGCAGGTGGTAACGATTGGGATTGATGGAACTATAAAGGATATTTAATACATGAAGCGGTCGTTACCCGGAATAGGAGTCACTGTTTGAGCCGTATGGCGAGTTTGACTCCTAGGCCGGGTGCTTTTAGAAAATTCTGACGCCCTTATAACTTCTTCATCGTAGAATCTTAGCCCGAAGCAGAATACCAAGTCTTTCTCATGGACCGGAGTAAACCACGATACTGCATTAAACAGCAACTCACTGATCTTTCCGGATATACCTCATCCACTCTTTAATCTCCTTCTCATGCCCATTCTCGCTTGGTACATAGAATTTTTCTCCGACGATCTCGTCCGGGAGATACTGTTGTTCTACATAATGGTGCGGATAATTATGTGCATATTTATATCCGATGCCGTGTCCCAGTTTCTGGGCTCCTTTATAGTGGGCATCCTGCAGGTGTGACGGAACCGTTGTCTTTGTGCGTTTCACGCTTGCCATTGCATCAAAGATTGCATTGCATGCGGCATTACTCTTTGGTGCAGTCGCTACATACGTGACTGCCTGAGAAAGAATGATCTGTGCTTCCGGCATACCGATTCGTTCGACTGCCTGGGAAGCAGATACGGCAACCGTAAGTGCCATCGGATCTGCATTTCCGACATCTTCCGATGCGCAGATCATGATACGTCTGGCTATGAACTTGATATCTTCTCCTGCGTATAACATTTTCGCAAGATAATAAACGGCCGCATCCGGATCCGAACCTCTCATGCTCTTGATAAATGCGGAGATCGTATCGTAATGGTTGTCTCCTGTTTTATCGTATTTTACCACACGTTTCTGAATGCATTCAGACGCAACATCCAGTGTGATGTGAATCTTTCCGTCTGCACTTCGTTCTGTCGTCAGGATTCCAAGTTCGACTGCATTCAATGCACTTCTGGCATCTCCTCCGGAAATGTCTGCAAGAAATTCCAGTGCATCTTCATCGATCACTGCCTGGTAACTTCCCATACCTTTTACCGTATCATAGACTGCCCTTGTGATCAGTGTCTTGATGTCTTCTTTGGCAAGCGGCTGTAATTCAAAGATGCTCGATCTGGAAAGCAACGCCCCATTCACTTCAAAATACGGATTCTCTGTCGTTGCGCCGATCAGAATGATCGTACCGTCTTCTACAAACGGCAGCAGATAATCCTGCTGTCCTTTATTGAATCTATGGATCTCATCCACGAACAGGATTGTCTTCTTCCGGTACATTCCCTGCATCTCTTTTGCTTTGTTTATCACTTCTTCCATGTCCTTTTTACCCGCAGTCGTTGCGTTGATTTGGGTAAACTCCGCACTCGTCGTATTGGCAATGACTTTGGCGAGTGTGGTCTTTCCTGTTCCCGGAGGACCGTAGAAAATAACCGAACTTAATTTGTCAGCCTTGATCGCCCTGTAAAGTAATTTGTCCTTTCCGATAATGTCTTTGCTGTCCGACTACTTCCTCTAATGTGGTCGGGCGCAGTCTGATGCAAGCGGTGCCTCTTTTTCCATGTTCTGCTCCCGCATATAATCAAATAAATCCATTCTTTCATCTCCATTTATCTATGTAAATTTTCATTCATCAGATCTGATTCATAAATTCTGCGTTTTGAATCTAATTCATAATGAGTTCATCAACCGTTACAAATTCAAATCCTTCCTTCTGCAGGATATCTACAATACGCAGTGCCGCATTCACACTGGACTCATAACAGTCGTGCAGTAAAATGATATCATTTTCCTTTGCCTGCGTCACTACTTTATTGACAATTTCATCTTCATTATTCGTTGTCCAGTCCAGAGGATCTATCGTCCACATCACAGGCATAACATCCAGTTCCCACTCCAGCTTCTTCTGCCAGGCTCCGAACGGTGGTCGCATATAAGAGACTTCTTCTCCTGTGATCCCGGTAATCACTTCATTTGTCATCAGAATTTCTTCTTTTGCCGTCTCATCCGGTACACGTGTGATTTCTACATGGTGATACGTATGATTGCCGACCAGATGCCCTTCTTCCGATTCTCTCTTTACAAGTTCCGGCGTATTTTCTGCATTTTCCCCGATCAGGAAAAATGTTGCTTTTACATTCCGCTCTTTTAATCCATCCAGTAGTTTCGGTGTCCATGCCGGGCTTGGTCCGTCGTCAAATGTGATTGCAATCTTAGGGGCCTCTTTTTATCATATTCGATGCTACATACTGAATGGCCTTTTCATTACTTGAATGGGTAGTTTCTGACAGTTCCTTATGAGTTTTTTCACTCCCACAACAGCCTCATCTTCCAACTGCACCATCTTTGTCAGAAGGAAATAGATGCCTAATATATAAATCAGCAAAATTCCCGCCATTTTCATCCTGGTCCGTCGTTTGTATGTTATATCTGATTTGCAATCGATATTTGATTTCATGTCACACCCGCATAGCATTATTTCATTTTACTATATGCAGGGGCAGGGAATTCCATACCTGGGTTCTTTTTCTGACCTTACTGCAATACGAAAAAGCTGCCATTGACATTTTCCTCTTGCATACTTTGGTATACAAAAGACGCCAGAATTCTGACGCCTTGCTTTACCTTATATTTTTCTATATTATTTCTTACGTTTTCCCGGTACCGCTTTCTTTCCTGTACTCTTCTTATTCTTTTTCGATACAGGCTTCTTTTCTGCATTCTTCTTATTCTTTCTCGATACAGAAGCTTTTCTGACGCTCCATCCAAATGTTCCAAGTGAATCTCCCAATGTCAGATATTCTCCATGAGAATACGCCAGAAGTCCGGCTTTTCCAAGCTGTAATCTTCCCTTTTCATCCAGATATTCTTCTCCTACCTGAACAGCCTCTACTTTAGCCAGAAACATATGATGTGAGCCGAGTTCTTTGATCTCGGTTACTTTACACTCAATGTTCACCGGACATTCTTCTATGATCGGTGCATAGTCAAGCTTTGATGCTCTGCCGGCTGTCAGATGCATCTCTTTCCATTTATCAACATCACGACCGGAGCGTACTCCGCACCAGTCTGTTGCCTTTTTTAACTTTTCAGTTGTCAGATTTACTACGAACTCTCTGCTGTCTTTCAGAAGATCGTACGAATATCGCTCCGGTCTTACGGATATGTACAGCATTGCCGGATTCGTACATACCGTTCCGGTCCACGCAACCGTTATGATGTTCGATTTACCGGATTTATCTGCGGTACTTACCATCACGGCCGGGAGCGGATACAGCATATTTCCCGGTTTCCAGATCTGCTTTGCCATGTCTTTTTCCCCCGCTTTTTTTTCTACTGCCGTAATTCACTTACCAGAGTCGGTATCAGCTGTTTCTTTCTGGATACAACTCCCTTTAAGATCATCTTTTCGCTGTCTTCTTTCAGATCGAATGCATCAATGATATACTCTTTCGCTTTTTGCGCCGCAGCACAATAGTTCTGTCGATTCATCCAGAATATCCGTCAGCATAAAGAATACCATCTGTACTCCATTTTTCTCCAGTACTTCCGGCAGATATGGAGTCAGCATCTCTTTCACTTCCTGCAGTTCTTCTTTACTCATCGAATTCAGCTGTCCCACGCCAAATACCATATCATTTACTGTAAACTGCTTGAAATCCTGGAAACAGATATCTTCTGCCGTCTTTCCTGCAAGACTGCTTCCTGCCTTGAACATTGCCTGTGCCTGTTCTTCCAGATTGATTCCTGCAATCTTTCCAAGTTTCTTTGCAACTTTTTTCATCCAGCGATGTGCAGGTCGGCGAGCGGAATAACAGTGTATCGGAAATGATTGCCGAACACAGAAGTCCTGCAATCGTTGGTGTGATCTCTACGTCGTTTTCTTTATACATCTGATATACGATCGTTGCCGTACATCCTACCGGCTGGTTTCTGAAAAATACAGGTCCCATCGTCTCGATATTTCCCAGTCTGTGATGATCAATGATCTCCACGATCTCAGCTTCCTCGATACCGTCTACTGCCTGATTCTTCTCGTTATGATCCACCAAGATCACTTTCTTTTTACTTACATTTAAGAAACGACGTCTTGATACGAATCCCTTTAAACTTCCCATGCCGGTCGATAATCGGGAAATCACGGTATTTCTTCTTTGCCATAACTTCCTTAATATCTTCCACATAATCACTCATATGGAAACAAGTAAGTGGTGTCTTCGTCATAAAGCGCTTGACCGGAACGCTCTGGTTGATCAGTCTGGCTGCCGTAAATGTATCGTGCGGTGTACTGATGATTACCGTACTCTGCTCATCTGCACGTTTGATCACTTCTTCGGATACTTCCGCATTCTGGCAGACTACCATACAGCTTACATCAATATCAAGTGCACACATCTGTGATTCTACACGGTTTCCAAGGATCACCAGATCATCTTTTTCTATAAATTCCTGCATAAGCTCCGGACTTGATGCACCGATTGCTACTTTTCCTTTTTTGTAAAATATCCATGTTCGTTACCGGTTACCATCTCTCCATCCAGTGTATTCATGATGTTACGATACTGCGTTCTTGCTTTGGAAAGGATCATATTATCATATACATCCATATAAGATGTCGCAATGTCTCCGGTTGAAATAACACCCAGGAGCTCTTCATCTCTTAAAATCGGAAGTGTCTTGATGTTATTCTCCTTCATCTTTGTCCATGTATCTTTCAAAGATACATTCGGTCCTACACCATCTATCTGGTGGATATCCATATCTTTTACCTGTAATTTGACATTCTCCAGAAGATTTGGAACCTTCACTCCAAATTTCTGTAATACATAGTGTGTCTCTTCATTTATCTGACCGGCTCTTTTTTGCAATATAATCATTACCGGTTATTTCTCTTTTAAATTTGCATAGGCAATTGCTGAACAGATGGAATCCGTATCTGGATTCTTATGTCCCACAACGTATATTTTTTCCTGCTTTCTTAGCCATATTTTCTCTTTCACATCCCTTTTTATATCATCTCTTAAGTATTAAGCTTGCCATCTTTTTAAGAATTCGTCAACCTTTATTTCTATGTATTTCGTATTTTTCTTTGAACAATATTATACTTCTATGCTATACTTAAGACAGTATAAAAGAACATTTTCAATTATGTTCTTAATAATAAGAAGGGAACTTAATACTATGAGCGAAGAATTATTACACGAAGAAACACAGAACGAAGGAACACCTGTTACAATGGCTGATCTTGAGGAGCATTTTGACGATGCAAATCCATGGAATGTAGTAAAATCTTACATGGAAAAAGGTACTGTCCTTCCTGTAAAAGTAGAAGGGATTGTAAATGGCGGCGCCATTGCCATGGTTGAAGGTTTGCGTGGATTCATCCCGGCATCCAGATTTCTCTCTCCTATATCGAAGATCTTGAAACTTACCTGTTAAAAGATATTGAAGTCAAAGTCATCGATGTAGATGAAGCAAATAACCGTCTCGTACTCTCTGCACGCGAGATTCTCCAGGAAAAAGCAAGAAAGGAAAGAGAAGCTAAGATTGCCGCTGTCAAAGTTGGAAGCATCGTAACAGGCACTGTAGAAAGCCTTCAGAATTACGGAGCATTTGTAGATCTCGGCGACGGTCTCTCCGGTCTGGTACACATTTCCCAGATCAGCTTAAAACGAATCAAATCACCTGCTGATGTATTAAATGTCGGAGACGAAGTAACTGTAAAGATCATCGGAATAAAAGATGGCAAGATCAGCCTGAGTATGAAAGCTCTCGAAGAAGAGAAAAAAGAGGAAGAAGAAATCCATGTAGAGATCCCGAAGGCTGAAGAGATCGGTACAAGTCTTGGGGATTTATTCAAAGGGTTGAAATTAGATTAGTTTCTATTTAATCGATTAACAGAGTTGGCCTCTCGGTCCTTGAAGAACACAGTATATAGTCGTTCTTGTTCAGGTTCCGTGCACTAAGAAACAGTTAGAGCGCCAAAATAACCTAAAAACAAAGGAATTACGTTCACAACTCGTCCCTTGGGGACTCAAACAAGTTCACTACATTCCTTTAACGGTTATTTTGACGCTCTAACTGTTTCTAAACACACTCCACATTCACTAGAACGGCTATTTTTTATAACCTTTACGTATAATCGGAAAATTATAATATAAGCCTTGATTTTCCAGTGCTTCTATACACTTCCGGATTCACCTTCTCCAAATCCCGCAGCCACACTTCCGAGCAAGCATCACTCGGCATTCTCCAGTCTCCTCTAGGAGATAATGCCACGGTTCCAACCTTCGGGCCATCCGGCAGACAGGAGCGTTTGAACTGCTGGATAAAGAATCTTCTGCAGAATGTGTATAACCATTTGTAGATGGTTGCATCATCATATTCACCCTCAAATGCATAACGTGCGATACGGTAGATCTTACTTGGTTCATAGCTGAATCTCAACAGATAATATAAGAAGAAATCATGTAATTCATAAGGGCCGACCAGATCTTCTGTCTTCTGCGCAATCTCGCCGTCTTTTGGCGGAAGGAGTTCCGGGCTGACCGGTGTATCCAGCACATCGTACAGTACTTCTTTCAACTCCTGATCTTCACAGGTATCTGCATAATAATGTACAAGGTGACGTACCAGCGTCTTCGGAACAGATGCATTCACTCCATACATAGACATATGGTCTCCGTTATAAGTTGCCCATCCAAGTGCAAGTTCGGACATATCTCCTGTTCCGATCACGATTCCTCCTGTCTGATTTGCTACATCCATCAATACCTGAGTTCTCTCTCTTGCCTGAGAATTTTCATAGGTTACACTATGATCCTCCGGATCATGCCCGATATCTTTAAAATGCTGTTCGACCGCGCCCCTACCGGGATTTCCCGCAGTGTTGCTCCGAGCTTTACTGACATCTTGCATGCATTCTGATAAGTTCTGTCCGTAGTTCCAAAACAAGGCATCGTCACAGCTACAATTCCACTACGATCCATTCCTAATGCGTCAAATGCTTTTGCTGACACCAACAGTGCCAGCGTAGAATCCAGACCTCCCTGAAATACCAACGACTGCACTTTTGGCATGTGCATGTGCCAGACGTTTTTTCAGCCTCATAGCCTGAATCGTCAGAATTTCTTCACAACGCAAGTTTCTCTCTGCCATCACACTTGGCACAAATGGTCTGGATGCAAATCTTCTTGTAAGCTCTGTTTCCTCTACATGGATCTCAAACGGAATACGGATCAGTGTCCTCTCTTTTTTCCGTCTGGAATGTTGTATTCTTGCGGCGCTCACTTAATAAACGTTTTACATCTATCTCTGTATAGATCACTTCATTTGAGAAACGATTGCTGGATGCAAGTGTCGTTCCATTCTCTGCAATAATATTATGTCCTCCAAATACCAGATCTGTCGTAGACTCTCCTTCTCCGGCATTGGCATAAATGTATCCACAGATCAATCTTGCCGACTGCCCTTCGATCAGGCTCTCGCGATAAGCCGCCTTACCGATTGTCTCATCGCTTGCCGAACAGTTAACGATTACTGTAGCACCTTCTCTTGCTGCAAGTGTACTTGGCGGGATCGGAGACCACACATCTTCACAGATCTCTGCCGAAACGACCAGTTCCTCCATCTGTTCTGCCACAAATAGGAGCTGTGGCCCGAATGGAATTTTCTTTCCATCTAATGTAATCCACCTTGCCATATCCGGTCCCGGACGGAATTGACGCATCTCATAAAATTCCCCATAATTCGGAAGAAATGTCTTTGTCGTAAGTCCCAGAATATTTCCACGATTTAACGCAGCCGCAACATTATAAAGTTCTCCGTCTACAGCAAGCGGGACACCTATAAATATGAGTGCATCCTTTTCTTTTGTATAATCTGCAATCTTAAATAAAGCTTCTTTTGCCTCTTTCAGTAATATATCCTGCATAAAAAGATCACTACAGGTATATCCCGTCACACACAACTCCGGAAATACAATGACTTTTGCTCCGTTTGCAACTGTCTCGTCGATCATTTTACAGATATTTTCTGTATTATAAGCAACATCTGCCACTCTGATATCCGGAGTCGCAGCCGCTGCTTTTACAAATCCGTCTTTCATGACTCTTTCTCCTTATCGTTTACAACGTTTTAAGATATCTTTCAGTTCATCTACCGTATATTTGTATGCGGTATTACAGAAATGACATTTTACTTCGATATCCTTCCCTTCATCGATCATATCCTGGATTTCTTTCTTTCCAACACTGATCACGGCTTTTTCTACACGTTCTTTTGAACAGTTACAATAGAATTTTGTCGGCATAGTGTCTGTAATTTCCAGGCCCAGATTTCCCAGCAGAATCTCCAGGATCTGCTCCGGTGTTTCTCCTTTTTTTCAGATGATCTGTTACTGATGTTATGTTTTTTAAATTTTCTTCAATCTGACTGATCGTCTCTTCTTTGGCAAATGGCATCATCTGAATGATAAAGCCACCGGCACATTCTACCGTATTATCTTTTTCCATCAGTACACCAAGGCCTACCGAAGATGGTACCTGTTCTGAATTGGCAAAATAATACGTCAGATCTTCTGCTATCTCACTGGATACAAGAATTGTCTGTCCGGAATATGGTTCCTTTAATCCCATATCTTTTATAACCTGTAAAAGACCGATTCCAACAGCACCTCCCACATCAAGCTTTCCATTCTTTGGCGGCAGCATAACATCCGGATTATTAACATATCCTTTAACATCACCTTTACTGTCTGCGGTAACGGTGATACCACCGAGCGGTCCGTCTCCTCTTACCTGCAGTGTCAGCATATCTGTCTCATTTTTCATCATGCTTCCCATCATCGCTCCTGCTGTCAGTAATCTTCCCAGTGCCGCTGTCGCAACCGGGCTGGTATTATGATGTTCTCTGGCCGTTTCTACCAGTTCTTTTTGTTGTCGCGGCAAAGCAAAGGCTCTTACCTGCCCTTCCGCTGCTGTTGCTCTTACAATATAATCTTTCATGTGTGTATTCCCTTCTTTATTATTTCTGTCTATTTTCCATATTCTCTTGCGATCACTGTAATCCGTTCGCTTGTATACATCGGTGCTTTCTTCGTATACGCATCATATGCTGCAACGAATTTCAGTCCTGCTTTTTCTAACAATCCGCGCATTTCCCGCAATGTATATGCCTTTTGGAAATGGCTCTCCTGATATTTTCTGTACAGAGACGCCTCTTCATCCTCACGTACAAATAAAGTCAGTTCATATTCATTGATCATTGATGTATGATTGTAATAATTTTCCCAGATAAAACTGCATTCATCCCTGTCTTCCGCGATTACCTGATTTCCCAGCACTTCTCTGTACTTATATTCTGTATTAAAATCAAAAATAAAAATACCTTGCGGATCCAGATAATTATTGACCAGACGGAATACTTCCTGCAGTTCATTCTTTTCTGTCACATAATTGACACAATCACAGACACTGACTATTGCTCTCACAGTTCCGTACAGTTCAAACTCCTGCATATTCTGCAACAGATAAAGGATATCATGGCCACTCTCAATCCTTTTCTCCATGGCAATCTCCAGCATATCTTCGGAATTATCTACTCCGATCATATCATACCCTTTTTTCAGCCAGGAGTTCTGTCATACTTCCGGTCCCGCATCCCAGTTCCAGAACCAGTCCGTCTTTTACTCCGTATTCTTTTAATCTGTCTTCCAGATAATCCGCCCATTCTTCATACGGCACATTATCCATAAATGTATCATAAACCTCGGCAAAACTTGTATATGCCTCCATGTATAATCTCCTTTTTCATACGTATTTAACATTTCTATTATATCGGTATTCTATTAAAAAGGCAATACGAAGAAAATATGACCAACAGTCAATTTTATTTGACTTCTTATTTCTGATTTGCTATACTTATTATGTTGAGATATTTATTTCAGTATCTGTACAAAACTACTCTAAGCAATTTGTACAAAAAGTTATAAAAGGAAGTCTGATTACTCATGGGAAGAGTCGAGGAAAATAAAAAAGAAAAAGGAAGCACTCTTTCGCACTGCATATGAATTATTTACCACCAAAGGGATCAATTCAACCGCCATTTCTGACATTGTTGAAAAAGCAGGTGTAGCGAAAGGAACTTTCTATCTGTATTTTAAAGATAAGTATGATATCAAAAAAATAAGCTGATCGCTCACAAAACCAAAGAATTATTTGATCATGCGGCAATTGCTCTGGAGCACTCCGGCATCACCGGACTTGAAGACCAGCTGATTTTTATCATTGATGACATCATTAATATTTTAGTAAATAATAAGCCTTTGCTGAACTTTATTTCAAAAAATCTTGTAATGGGTGCATTAAAATCTGCTTTCTGGGCCGAAGACGAAGGTGACAAAATCTTCTATGAACGATACCTGGAGCTGGTAGAAGCCGATGAACACGAATATCAGGATATTGACATTATGCTATTCACTATTCTGGAATTGGCTGGTTCCACCGGATACAATTCTATACTGTTTGAAGAACCTGTATCTATCGAAAAGTACAAGCCATTTCTTTATCGAACCGTCCGTCTGATCATTCAAAGTCATAGAAAATAGTGCGCATAGTCTGAGCCGTTTCTTACGAGTGCATGACAATTTATAAAGCAGAATCCGCAGTGTAGTATGTAACATAAATATCTTTTTATGTTCCTGCAAACAAATTTGTGTTACATACTACACTGCGGATTTTATTGTCTGGTAGTTTCTTTATGATTCACACGATTACTTATACTGCATAAGCAATTCCTTCATAGCCTTACCGGTTCCCTTCACAGATCCCTGAACCATCTCCGGCTTTTCCACCACCGCGTCCTTCAAACGCGACGTTTAATGCTTTGCTGATCGGGCGTACATCCTCACTCCTGCTTCCGATTACATATCGATAACCGTCCGTATCTGTTCCGGCAAATACCGCACAGATCACTGCGCCTTTATCAAGCAGACCTGTTCATCATTTCTCTTGGAAGATTACCGGACAATGCGCTGTCGAATACAGTCACAATCTTCTCTTCTACCGGAATCTCTGCCACACGAAATTCCAGGAGTTTCTGCTGTAATTCTGCGATCTGGCTCTTCATACGTGTCTGCTCATCTTTAAGCTTACCAACCGCATCTGCCACTTCATATTCTTTTTGCACATAACAGTGCCGAGATTTCTTTTGTCATGGCATCTTTTTTCTCATAATCCCGCATTGCACGTCTTCCGCAGAGCATTGTGATACGCTCACCGCCTTTATAATTGGCCATGCTTACCAGCTTGACAGCTCCGATCTCACCGGTCGTCTTCACATGTGGCGCACAGCATGCACACACATCATAACCTGGGATCTTTACAATACGTACCTGACCCTCAATCTCGATCTTGCTGCGATAATCCATATCTTTCAGCTCATCCTTCGACGGATAAAGAATCTCGATTTCAAGATCCTGATATACTGCCTCATTTGCCGCTGCCTCAATCTCTTTCAACTGTTCTTTACTGATCGTACCATCAAAATCCATTGTACAGTAATCGGCCCCAGATGAAAACCGACATTGTTATATCCAAATCTTTCATGCACGATACCGGATACAATATGCTCCCCGGTATGCTGCTGCATCTTTTCAAAACGTTCTTCCCAGTTGATCTTTCCGGTCACAATACTTCCCACTTCCAATGGTGCAGTCGTATAATGATAGATCACATCATCTTTTTCATGCACATCTGTAACGTTCACGGTTCCCAGAACTCCTGTATCTGCATACTGACCGCCGCCTTCCGGGAAGAATACCGTCTGGTCCAGTACCACACGGTAGCCATCCTTTGCTTCTTCACAGGAAATTACTTTTGCTGTAAATCCGGTTCTGTGACTGTCCTCATAAAATAATTTCTCTGTCATCCTACTTACATCCTTTCCGGTGCTTCAAATCCAAGTACGTCAATACATCCTTCCAGTACATCTTTTTTGTTACTTTCAGAAGTGCAATATAACTCTTCTGTTTCTCAGCGTTTTCTTCACCCAAAATCTTTGTCTCTGGTAGAAACGGTTAAATGCATTTGCAAGATCATAAATATATGCACAGATCTTATGCGGTGCAAGGTCCTGGAACGCATTTGCGATCACATCGTTATATTTAGCTGCTTCAAGCATCAGTGCTTTTCTCGCAGTCCGCATGTGCTTCCTGTACCTTTAATCCATCCAGGCTGTTTCCCTGTGCCTGATATTTATGCAGGATTGATTTAATACGAACGATCGTATAGAGAATATACGGACCTGTATTACCTTCAAATGAAATAAATCTGTCCACATCAAAAACATAATCTTTTGATGCCTGATTTGAAAAAGATCTCCGTATTTAAGTGCAGCTACTCCGATCATATTAGCTGTCTTTCTTGCTTCTTCTTCTTCAATCGCATGATTTTCAGAAATTTTCTTATACATCTTCTCCGCAGTTTCCGAAATCAGTGTCTCCAGGCGCATAACTCCGCCTTCTCTTGTCTTAAACGGCTTACCATCTTTTCCATTCATAGTGCCAAATCCAAGGAATTTCAATTCGGTCTCTGCCGGAACGATTCCTGTCTTTTTCGCAGAACGGAATACCTGTGTAAAATGAAGTTCCTGACGTTTATCAACAACATAGATAACCTTATCCGGATGATAATCTTCGACACGCTGTACCAGCGTAGCAAGATCGGTTGTCCCATACAGTGAAGCTCCATCTGATTTCTGAATCATACATGGAGGAATCTCTTTTGTGTCAGTCTCCTCCTGCACATCAATAACCAGAGCCCCCTGATCTTCATGTGCAAATCCGTCTTTTTTCAACTTATCGATCATGTCAGGAATATATGCCTGTGCATCAGACTCTCCCTTCCAGAGATCAAAACTTACATTTAGATTTGCATAATTTCTTTTCAGATCAGATACAGATACATTGATAATATGATTCCAGATTGCACGATATCCTCTATGTCCATTCTGTAACAGATATGTTGCATGTAATGCATTCTCTCTGTAAGCATCATCTTCTTTCGCCTCTGTTGGATAGATCTCTTCCAACTCGCTGATAGTAAACGGTGCTTCTTTTGGATATTCTCCTTCAAAAGATTCATCAAAATATGGCAGCTCTGGTTTTCTTTCTTTTAACTCTGTGATGATCAGTCCCATCTGATATCCCCAGTCGCCAAGATGGATATCTCCAAGAACCTCATGTCCCATTTTTTTCTCGCAATACGTTTAACGCTTTCCCCGATAATCGCAGAACGCAAATGTCCTACATGCAGCGGTTTTGCCACATTCGGTCCGCCGTAATCCACAACGATCATCTCAGGGTTCTCTGCCTTCTGAATACCAAGATCTTCTGCTTCTTCCATCTGGTTCAGATAATCTGCAACAAATGCTTTTTTCAGTCTGATATTGATAAATCCCGGCTTTACAACCTCTACCTCTTCCATACATGCGCTGTCCTTTAACAGGGCAACTTACATCCTCTGCGATCATGAACGGTGCCTTTTTATAAGCTTTTTGCTCCCGCCATTGCACCGTTACACTGGTATTCACACAGATCCGGACGGTTTGATAATGTTACTTTTCCGTAAGCTCTGTCATAACCTGCTTTTTCAAATGCATCCGCAAGTTCTTCTGCAATATAATCAATGATTTTCTTCACTTTGTATCTCCTCCATTCATCCTTTTATGATATCTGATATTTCCAGAGTTTTCTAATTTCCTATGGAATTCTCATATGCATCCTTCAGATCATCCAGCGCCTCCTTCAAAAGTGCGTCTGAACCAACTGCTTTCTGATAAGACTCATGCGTCTGATTCATCAGAGCCTGTACGTCTTCATGTTCTGCGATCCGGTTAATATATTCCCGGATTTCTTTTTTCTTTACTTGCTGAGTTATCTGGTAATTTCCCTGAGAATCCTTTTTTGACATACAATGTTCCAAGTCCGGGAACCTCTGTATATATATCTTTGATCTTCATATCATATCTGACGAACGCCACATATGTATCTTTGTACTCCGGATTTTGTATAGATTTTAAAATGATCATACATCTCCACAAATTCCGTATCGGCCTTCTTTTCTGTATAGTAATCTTTTACTGCCTTTATCATCTGTTCATCCGTCTCTTCTTTCAGTGGATTCGTCTGCATATTTTCGCAGACCACCGTTTACCAGAACTACTTTCTGTGAACTGACGAATTGTTCTGTCTTCTGTACTTTCTTTTCTTTCTCTTTAGTGAGTCCGAATCCGAGAATTCCTACAAGTAGAACAAGCGAAAACAACACCAGAATAAATACCAGTCTTTTATATCTGTTCTTCCTTGTCAGAACCTCATGAATCTTTACTTTCATAAGACTCCCTCCATACAAGACCCGCCACCGACAGTTCATTATGAACACATGGCGATAGAAAATAGTAAAAAAAGTACACACCCGGGCGGATTCGAACCGCCGCTCCCGCCTCCGGAGGGGGCGGTGCTCTATCCCTGAGCTACGGGTGCGTATACAATTACCATATGAAATTGCCTTAGTCATATTAACACATCTTTGAACTAAAGTAAAGGAAATGCCTTCGACTTTTCTCGCATTTCCTTCACTTTTTCTACTTTTCTTACTTAAAGAGCTGTTTTCCCGTATCGCATTCATAATAATATGCTCTGTTCGAAAGCACTTCTTCCTCTTCTACCTGCGTCTCATTGATCTCTTCAATCATCTCACACAATTCTTCCTTCCCAGGAGCTTCGCTTTCTGCCACGATGATCGTCTCATGTACGCTGCTTGGAAGTATATAATAGTTTTCTTCCAATTCTTCGCCAATTTTTCTAAGCAGATCCGGATACATCATCGCACATGCTCCGTAACTTCTCATAACATTACTTAGAATATACATTTTCCCCGTCTGTTCTTCTATTTCTCTTCCAATTTCCAGAAGTTCCATGATCACAGAACGCATTGTCGAAAAATCATATGGTAATAATTTCTGTGTATTCTTGCATGCCCGATAATAAATATCCTCCTCCGATACCTTCCACATCTTAAGATGTTCTCTTCTCACCAGCATAGAGGCCATTCCATATTCATCCATCTCCAGCAAGCACATAATACACGATGGCAAGATCAAGATATTCCTTATACGGGACATCCTCAAGAAGCTTCCGATTCCGTTCCCGGTTAACCAGACGATATATGATTCTTCCTTTCACGAAATCATAACTTTTTTTACTTTTTCACCTTCTTTCCAGGAATTCTGGAAACGTATTTTTTCATACAACGATAAGATATCTTTCACTATCAATTCCAGTGGATAGCCTCTTTTGAATTGTTGAAAATATTCTTCCAGATATATTGTCGGTGATATATTAATACCATTCTCAGAAATCATAATTCCTGTCCGTTTCACACCATTATTTTTTATATTCGTATGAACGCTTATTTTTCTTTCTTCTTTCACCTCTTTCTTTATTTTTTCTTCTACTGCGTGGATAAACTGATAATATGTCATAGAACTCCTTCCTATCCAGCAATATTCAAAAACTGTTGTCTGAAATATGCGGTGATTCAACCGCCCGAAATAAATAGAATTATTTAAGAAATATTATGGTATTTAGATTATAAAAAAGCCCTGCAAAAATGCAAGGCTTTTTTATAAAAATCATAAAACAAATTTTATGCTCTTGAAAGATATGCTCCTGTACGGGTATCAATCTTGATTGTCTCGCCCTGATCAACGAACAGTGGAACGTTAACCTTAGCGCCAGTCTCAACGATAGCCGGTTTTGTAGCACCTGTAGCTGTGTTACCTTTTACACCTGGCTCTGTCTCTGTTACAACTAATTCTACGCTGAGCGGTGGATCGATCGCGAACGCATTTCCCTGATAGAAGCTGATTGTTACTTCTTCATTCTCTTTTACAAATTTCATAGAATCTCTTTGCATCCTCTGCGCTGATCATGATCTGTTCAAATGTCTCATTGTCCATGTAGTTGTAGAACTCACCATCGTTATACAGATACTGCATTTTCTTTCTCTCGATATGAGCCTGTTCAAATGTCTCTGTTGGACGGAATGTTGTCTCTACCACACCACCATCGATAATATTTTTCATTTTAACACGCACGAATGCTTTGCACCTTTACCAGGTTTTACATGCATGAAATCGATAACCTGACATACTTTTCCGTCAACTTCGATTGTTACACCATTACGGATGTCTCCTGCTGAAACTTTAGCCATTACCTTATCCTCCTTAAATCGCGTATACACGCTTACGTAATTTCATCTCATATTATTCTATAATACATGATATTATTTTTCAACCTTTTTTCGCACTGTAAACTCTTCTTATAAAAATGTAGCACGATTTTTTCCAGATAGCGTTTTAAAACAATCTGGATTTCCTCCTTCGGATGTATCGGTTTTACCAGAATATTCGGGATCCCGGCACGTTTTGCTCCCCACACATCGGTAAAAAGCTGGTCTCCGATAAATACCGTACTGTCTCTGTCCGTTCCCATGATCTCCATCGCCTTTAAATAATTTCTGATGGATGGTTTATGCGCATTATAGACATAATCCACCTGGATATCTTTGTTGAACATCTCCACTCTCGGTTTCTGATTATTGGAGATCAGACAGCACCGAAAGCCAATCGACTTCAGTCTTTTGAACAAAGCTCTGGCCCTTTCATCTGCCGGTGCTCCGTGCGGAACTAATGTATTATCAATATCAAAGATCAGTCCACGTACACCTTCTTTATATAATCCTTCAAAATCAATCACATAAGTAGATGCCACATAGCGATCCGGAAAAAATTTATCAAACATACTATTCTTCTGACTCCTGCAGACGCTGAACCAGTTCCTCACAAATCTGAAGGACTGTCTTATCATCTGTATTGATTACGATATCTGCTGCCGCTTCATATTTCTCACGACGCTGTTCCATAAGTTCTGAAATGCCTTTGACATTCTTTCTTCCATTTAATACCGGTCTGTCATTACTGTCTTTGACACGTTCGTAAATGGTCTCCGGTGTAGCGGTAAGAAGAACCACTCTTCCGTTCTTCTTCATCTCTGCCACATTTCTCTCTCTTAAGGCTGCGCCACCACCACATGAGATAACTGCATTCTTATGTGACTGCATCTCAATCAGAAGATTTGTCTCCAGATCACGGAAGTACTCTTCGCCATATGTAGCAAAGATATCCGAAATACTCATCTCTTCACGTTCTGCAATCACCTGATCCATCTCTACAATATCCATATCGAACATCGTGCTTAAGTAATCAGAAATAGTTGTCTTACCTGCTCCCATAAATCCGATCAGTACAATATTGTAATCGAATAGCTTTCTTGCCTGGATTCTCTTACTTTTGCGTAAAATGCAGCCAAATACATCAAAAGATTTCTTCTTTATATCTGTTATCTGACAGCTTTTCCTCCAGACGTTTCTTCTGCTTTTCTTCCTGCTGTGGCTGTAAGATTGGCATACCATATTCTTCTTTATATGCCATGATCTTTTCAATAATAGAATTACGTTCTACCAATGCGTCAATAATCTTATCATCGCATAAAGCTAATTGCTCTCTGTACATCTCCAAATCATTCATGTCCTGTACTCTCCTATTAAAAAATAAAACTTTCGTCTAATATACTCACGTATTATAGCAATAAATTTTCTTTCGCGCAAGTTTATCCTACCTATTCCTGCATATTCATTCAATACTTTTGTATATTTTTTACTTTTATGGTTAGAATCCATAGACAAAATCTATCAACTTTTACAGAAACTTGAATTTGTCTTTTATTTAACAAAATCATATAATCGAGGTATAGAGAGAAGTAACTCAAATACAATCAGATTTTAATGGAGGATAATAAACTATGAAAAACAATTTTCCACACGTATTCAGCCCTCTGACAGTCAGAGGTATGACACTTAAAAACCGTGTTGTAATGATGCCTATGGGAAGTGACTTCGCCGGACATGATGGGGAACTGAGCGATGAACATATCAAATATTATGAGCTGCGTGCACGTGGCGGCACAGGGCTTATCATGGTTGAGAACGTCTGTGTAAAATATCCGGAAGGATCGAACGGAACTACACAGCTTCGTCTTGACAAGGACTGCTACATTCCACGCCTTTTTACATTAACGGAAGCCTGTCACAGACAGGGGGCTTTGATGGGAATTCAGATTAACCATGCCGGTGCTTCTGCAATGAGTTCAAGAATCGGCATGCAGCCGGTATCCGCTTCTCGTTTTCCATCCAAAGCCGGTGGAGAGATTCCTCGCGGACTTTCTAAAGAAGAGATTGAAAGTATTGCAAAAGATTATGGAACAGCTGCAAAGAGAGCTGTCAATGCCGGATTCGATGTTGTAGAGATCCACGCCGGACACTCTTACCTGATCAGCCAGTTCTTATCTCCTACCACCAATGACCGTACAGATGAATTTGGAGGCTCTGCCAAAAACCGTGCCCGTTTCTGCCGTATGGTAATTGACGAAGTTCGTAAGGCTGTCGGACCTAGAGTTCCTATTTCTTTACGTCTTAGTGTAGATGAGCTTGTCGAAGGCGGTAATACGGTAGAAGATTGTCTGGAATATCTCGAATATCTGAATGATGAAGTTGATATCTACGATACTTCAGCAGGACTGAATGCTTCTATCCAGTATCAGATCGATGCCAACTATCTGGAAGACGGATGGCGTTCATACATGGCAAAGGCCGTTCGCGATAAATTTGGGAAGCCAACGATCGCTATCGGAAATATCCGAGATCCTAAGATTGCCGATGATATCCTTGCAAGAGGCGACGCTGACCTGATCGGTATAGGACGTGGCCTGATTGCTGACCCGGACTGGTGTAATAAAGCACAGTATGGCGATGTATGTGATATCCGCAAATGTATCTCTTTGTAATGTAGGATGTGTTGGTAACCGTATCGGCGGTAACAAACCACTTCGTTGTACAATCAACCCGGATCTGATCAACGGAGAAGCTTATAAGAAACAGAAAGTAAACAAACCATGCAACGTTGTAGTTGTCGGTGCCGGAACTGCAGGACTTGAGGCCGCATGCACTGCTTTGCAGAAGTCGGATGCAACGTTACATTATTAGAGAAAGGAAAAGAAGTTGGTGGTCTGTCTGTTGAGATTTCAAAGATTCCTGCAAAGAAGAGACTTGCTGATTTCCCAACCTACCTGAAACACCGTGCATCAAAACTTTCTAATCTGACAATCAAAACGGGAGTCGATGCAACTGTTGCTGAGATCAAAAAATACAAACCTGACCTTGTTGTAAACTCAACCGGTTCTGTACCGCTTCTTCCACCGATTGAAGGACTGCATGACAATCTTGGAAAGAAAGATGCCAGCGTTTATTCTATCAAGGATATGATTGCCAACTTAAAGAACTATCCGGAAGACATGACAGGCAAGAAAGTCGTAGTTGTCGGTGGTGGTGCTGTAGGACTTGACGTTGTTGAATTTTTTGCTCCACGCGGTGCTGAAACAACCATCATCGAAATGATGCCAATCATTGGAAACGGCCTGGATGCCTCTTCTACATCAAGCATGAAAGAATGCATGGAAAAACATCATGTCAGACAGATGACCAACACAGCTCTTCAGAAGGTAAATGCTCATTCCTTCCTCGTAAAATACGACGGAAAAGAAGAAGAACTTCCGTTTGACTATGGTTTCGTATGCCTCGGAATGAGAGCAAACGCTCCAATCTGGAATGACATTCAGGAAGCGTTCGTTGGCGAAGATGTTGAAGTTCTGAACATCGGTGACTCTGTCCGCGCAAGACGTATCATCGACGGAACAGATGCCGGACGCCACATGGTATTAAATACCCTTGAAAGATTAAACTATCTTTAAAATATTTCCTATAAAGGGTAACCCTTTCCAATATAAATATAAATACAAAAAAGCCTCGGAGAATTATTTACTTATGATTCTCCGAGACTTTTTCTACATTATAATTCTACCTTCTATTATGCTCAAAAGCGCACACGTGTTAAAATTCTCTCTTCTCCATCACCCGCATAGAGATTATCATAGAAATCACACCAACGATAACCCATATGATCACAATAACTCCCAGAATTCCTTTGGTACCCAATTTATCTATCTGATTCAATATACGCTTTGCACTCTGTGCAAACTTTGTTCCTTTCGTGAATTCTTGCATCAATATTCCTAACGCAACAGCCAATAACACTATTGTAACTAACGCAATTCTTCCTCTTTCTGGTCCAAACTTTAACTGTGCCGGAAGTGCAACTGCAACCATCATTAATCCTGCTGTGACTCCACCGATACAACAACTCATCCAGTCATCCCACGCAATATTCCCTGTTTTTATCACAGCTGTAATGTACCACATGATCATGGATACTATCAAACCGATCAGAAGCAAAATTCCAGCAAAGAGATATTTTTCTTTCACATAATCTTTCTTTGTAATCGGCAAGGTGAATAAAAATGCAGAACCATTTTCATATTCATCATAACTGACTGTTGTAAGTGAAAGTAATGCCACCATGGAACATACATAAGCCACGCCAAACGCTTCGCTTCCATTTATCATAAAAACAATCACACACACCGTTACTATTAACAGAAAATATACCTGACCTTTTAACAAACGAAAATCTTTTATCAATAATCCTTTCATATCTTTTCCCCCTGAATCATAATGGTTATCAGCTCATCAATGTTCCCTTTTTCGATTACTATTCCCGGATAATTTTCCTGATAAAACTGTTTCTGGTCCGTAAGACATCTGTATCCAAATGTATCTTTAAGCTTTTTCAAAATATACGTATGATCCAGTCCCTGATACTGTTCTTTGGACACTTTCAAAACACCATATTCTTCCAGTAGACGGTCTGTTTCTTCATGCAGAACAATCTTTCCATTATCAATCATATACAGGTCATCGCAAAATCCTTCCAAGTCACTGGAAATATGTGAACTGATCAGAATACTTCTGCCCGGCGTCTCCATATATTCCCTTAACATATTAAGAATCTGTTCCCTTGCCACAACATCCAGTCCCGCCGTCGGTTCATCCAGGATCAATAGTTTCGCATCATGTGAAAGTGCTGCAAGAATCTGTAATTTTCTGTTCATACCAGTTGAAAATTCTTTAATTTTTTTCTTAAGCGGTAATTTAAACTTTTCACACTCTTTCAGGAACCATGCCTTATCAAATTTTTGATACATTGCATCAAATATCGGGATCAGGTCATTGATTGACAAATATCCGTTAAATCCACTTCCTGCCATTACCACACCAATCTGTTCCCGTTCTTCTTTTCCCAGTAATTCCGGAGTTTTTCCCAGAATTTCTATTTTTCCGGAATCACTTCTGATAAGCCCAAGCATTGCTTTAAATGCAGTGCTCTTTCCAGCTCCGTTCTGTCCGACCAGACCAGTAATCCAGCCCTCCTTAATCTCCATAGAACAATCCAGTTCAAAATCCTTATACTGCTTTTTTACCTTTTCAAGTTTTACCATCCTTTTAATCCTCCAAAAACAATCTGAAACAATTCCCTGATCTCCTGATCACTCATGCCACAGCTTCTGCCTTTCCGGATGGCCATTTCCAAATCAGCTTCGACTTCTCTTTTTCTTTTCTTCCAGCATCGTCTCCTGGTTCGCACAGGCAACGAAGCTGCCTTTCCCATGAACTGTAACAATGAATCCTTCTTCTTCCAGTCCATCATAGGCTTTCTTGACCGTCAGTGCACTGACTTTCAGTTCCTTTGCAAATGTACGTACAGAAGGAAGTGCTGTATCTTCCTTCAATTCCCCATGCATGATTCTTTCTTTAATCTGTCCCATGATCTGTTCATAGATGGGCGCATGGATGAGTGGTTGATGATTATGTTCATAACGTTATTCCTCCATTGTTAACAGTATATAACAGTGCAGAACTGTTGTCAACTGTTATATTCTGTTTATCGGTGTTTATGGTAAGTACTCACAGTTACGTCCTCCGTTTCATTCGTCATATCTTACGCATTCGATACACACAGAATAAAAAGCAACCAGGTCTTTCTGTGCATTCGCAGTCATAGCTGGAGTTGCACAGAAAGATCTGATTGCTTTTTATGTAGATTCGGGTATCCAAAGTGATGAATTAAACACCAAGTACTACATCTATCGCATGATCAATTACCTCATCCAATTCCTCCTCATCTGCCTCCGGCATAAGCGTAGCAGAATCTTCATCGGAAATAAGCTCTACAAGACTTCCAAAGTCCTCTTTATATTTACTCTTACAAATTGCATAGAATACTACTCCAAGCAGACTCCATGCCACAACCATTCCCCATTCAGGGAGGATTAAGTTACCGCCGGATCCCGGAATGCAGTACATACACACCATGAATCCAGACATCAGAACCGCCATAGTTCCTACAAATTTGTAATGCTTTACTTTATACGGTCTTGGCATATCCGGTTCTTTTTTTCTCAGGATTAAAAATGATAAGATACCATGCAGTAGGCCATACAGCAGCCAAAGTTTCCTGCATCACAGATCCAAACCATCATAACTCTTCCTGCAAATGGAGCCAGCATCGTAAGCACTCCGATCAGTATCAGTGCATTGATCGGTGTCTTATGTTTTGGATGCAGTTTTGAAAACATTTTTGGTATCATATAAGACTCTGCCATGGAATACATTGCACGTGATCCTCCGATCATAAACGAATTCCATGATGTAATAATTCCACACATTCCTCCAACAATAATTACCTTTGCCATAACAGATGTACGGAATGCCACAGCCATCGCATCTGCTGTTACAAGTCCGGTTCCTTTCTGTGATGCTGCAATTGCTCCGGAATCCAGAACCATACCTACAGCCAGAATAACGAACGAATAAAATATAACGGCGAGGATGACCGAAAGGATCAGCATTTTTCCGATCTTTTTCGGTGGAACATTGATTTCTTCCGATGCCTGCGGAATTGTTCCGGCAAATATCTGACCGTCCAGATTATCAACTGTTCCGTTGAGTACAGATGCAATGATCAGCAGGATTCCTGCGCCACCTATAATTACCGTTAAGATTGTCTGTAAGATCGCAGCTGTCTTCGCTCCCCATAATATTAATGACCATGATCAGAAATGCTACTACGATCGCAACGATCAGCCAGGATACATAGATATCAAACCCTGCTACTGTATAAAGGTATCCCTTTAAGAATCCAGGCCACAGATATGTAATGATCGTTGGAAATGCACATGCTTCAAAACATGTAACACCGACATATCCAAGAATGATCGCCCATGTACACACGAATGAACCAACCGGACCCATTGCCCTGTGACTGAAGACATGTTCCCCTCCACACTGTGGCATAGCCGCCGTAAGCTCTGCATAAGTAAGACCTACGAAAAATATCATAACACCACCGATTGCAAATCCAAGTGCCGCGCCAACGACACCACCTTTTTCAATCCATCCTCCGGTCGATACAACCCAGCCCCATCCGATCATTGCACCAAATGCAATCACAAGAATGTCCCAGGCACTGAATACCTTGTCAAAATCTGATTTTTTCTTATTCATATAATCAACTCCTTACTGTTTTTCTACTTGTTTTGCAAGTGTCTCAATTAATCGAGCTGTTCCATCTACTCCCAGCAGACTACTGTCAATTAAGATATCTCTGTTATGTCGGTCTCCTCGGTTACTTCCGGTTAATGCCATGTGACGCTTATGGTACCTTTTATCCGTTTCAAGAATAATCTGTTTTGCTTCTTTCTCTGAAACCTTATGACTTTCCATTACATTTTTTATCCTTACTTCATCCGGCGAATAGATAAAGACTCTTAAAATCGGCTTATGTTCTTTTAGAATATAATCTGCGGAACGACCAATAATCACACAGGATTCTCTGTCCGACAACTTGCGGATAATCGTTTTCTGTACATGAATCGCACGTTTTGTAAGATCTGCGTATTGTGAAAAACTCTCCTCGTTCCTCTCCTTCTGCACCTTTTCCAACAATTGTTACGCCTTC